>ERZ827088.359-NODE-359-length-70219-cov-12.085842_pt1 | contig 70219 bp, 59 predicted proteins | sample MGYA00519922_ERZ827088 | MGnify/ENA primary metagenome ERZ827088 (study PRJEB31778, sample SAMEA3449254) | human gut metagenome | biome: human gut; feature: human-associated habitat; material: faeces | place: United Kingdom | collected 2010/2012 ... | reverse complement strand
ACCCACGACCTCCGCCGTGACAGGGCGGCATTCTAACCAACTGAACCACCGGGCCTCATGTCAGTGTCCTGACAGATATAAATATTACCATAAAAATTTATTTAATGCAAGCCTTTTTGTAAAATTTTCTTAATTTGCTTTTTTATTTACATGCCGGCATGCCAAAAATGTTTTTAAGTTTTTTGCAGCCATTTATGCTATAATGTTATTCAGATAAATTTACCGTTTCATATTTAACTGTACAGGAGGTTACCTTTATGCTTACAGCCCCGGACTGGGCTCTTGGCAGCCGCTATCTGCGTGAAAACGCACCTGAACTTATTCCGTTTATTGAAAAATACGGCCCTTGCAATTTACAGCCGGAAGCCCCGGAAAAATATTTTGGCACGCTTGTTACCGGTATCATTTCCCAGCAGCTTCCGCCGGATGTCAGCCTGGCAATGGTTAAGCGCCTGGAAGAAACCGTCGGAACGCCCATAACGCCGGAAGCAATAGCCTCTGCCGCCGAAAGCGATTTATGCAGCTGCGGTATTATGCCGCAGAAGGTAATGTATCTTAAAGGCTTTGCCGAAGCGGTTTTAAACGGCGAAGTTACAATGGATAAATTTGCCGGTATGACCGACAGCGAAATTACCAAGCAGCTGATAAAAATAAAAGGGCTTGGGCAGTGGACAGCGGAAATGTTTTTGCTTTTGGCGCTGTGCCGCACCGATATTGCCCCTACCGCCGATTTTATTTTTCAAAAACGTGTTAAAGAAATTTTTAACCTTAACGCTATGCCCAAACGCAAGCAGATTCTGGAACTTACAGAACACTGGCGCCCGTGGCGTTCGCTTGCCGTATGGTATTTGTGGCAGGAAAAATAACCCAAAAACAAAAAGGCTGTGCCGTAAAATAATTACGGTGCAGCCTTTTTTATATTAATTTTTCTGATACAAAATTCTGATGGAATTTATTACGCACAGCATGGCAACGCCGGTATCGGCAAACACAGCCGCCCACATTGATGCAAAACCGGCAAGGCCTGCTATCATAATCACTGCTTTTACGCCCAGCGCAAAAATAACGTTCTGCCAGGCAATGCGCCCCGTGCGTCTGGCAATATTAATTGCCTGCGGAATGGCGCGCATTTCGGATTTCATAAATACCACGTCTGCCGCTTCAAGCGCTGCGTCTGCGCCGCTGCCCATAGCCGCGCCAACATCGGCACCTGCAAGCACTGGCGCGTCGTTAATGCCGTCGCCAACAAACATTACGCTGCCGTATTTACTGCGCAGGCGGCCAAGTTCGTTAAGTTTATCCTGCGGCAGCAGTTTGGCACGCACTTCATCTATGCCGGCGGCAGCAGCAACTGCCTGTGCGCTAGCTTCCGCATCGCCCGTAAGCATGGCCGTTGTAAGCCCCATGGCCTTAATTTCTTTAACTGCTTCCACAGCGTCATCCTTAATGGTATCGGCAATAACTATATGCCCCATATATCTGCCGTTTTTGGCAAGCAGCACTTCCGTGCCGTAGGCAGAATTTTCAAAGCCGCCGCAGCTTATTTTGTAACGGGCCATAAGTTTTTTGCTACCGCAGATAACAGTGCCGTTTAAGGTTTGGGCAACAATGCCCTCACCCGCTATTTCTTTAAAGCTCACCGGGCGCACCGGCGTAAGTCCGCACTCTTTGGCCGCATTTACAATGCTTACGGCAATGGGATGGGCGGATATTGCTTCCACATCAGCGCAAAGCTGTAAAACCTCGGTTTCATCCACGCCTGATGCAGGCATTACTTTCTGCACAACAAAATTACCTTTGGTAACGGTGCCGGTTTTATCCATTACAACGGCGTGTACGTTTTTAAGCGCTTCCATTACGGAGCCGCCTTTAAACAAAATGCCGTAGCGCGAACCTGCGCCGATGCCGGAGAAAAATGCCAGCGGCACGCTGAGCACCAGTGCGCAGGGGCAGCTTATTACAAGGAAGGTCAGCGCCGTGTAAATCCAGTGCTGCCAGTTGCCGGTAATATAACCCGGCACAAGCGCCGTAAGCGTTGCCACAACAACCACAAACGGAGTATATACCCTTGCAAAGCGGGTAATAAAGCGGTCAATCTGCGGTTTGGAAGCCGCTGCGTTTTCCACGCTGTCCAAAATACGCGTAACCATGGATTCCGAAAGCACTTTTTCCACGCGTATTTTCAGCATGCCGTTGGTATTAATGCAGCCGCTGGTAATTTCGTCACCGTAATGCTTGCGTACAGGCACCGGCTCACCTGTTACCGGCGAAGTATCAACAAGGCTGTCGCCTTCTATTACCACGCCGTCCAGCGGTATGCGGTCACCGGCGCGTACCAGCAGAATATCGCCTACATGGGCGTCCGCCGCCGGAATTACGCGCACTTCTTCGCCTACAAGCAGGTTAACGGTTTCCGGGCGCATATCAACCGCGTCCATAATCTGCCCGCGGCTTTTTTCCACCGCACGGTGTTCAAAATATTCGCCCACACGGTAAAAGAACATTACGCCGACAGCTTCTTCATAAGCAGAAATTACAAATGCGCCCAGCGTTGCAATGGTCATTAAAAAGTTTTCGTCAAACAAATTGCCGCTTAAAAGATTTTTAACGGCAGCCAAAACAACCCTGCCGCCCAAAAGAACATAAGCGGCAACCAAAACATATAAGTAATAGGCTTCCGGAATAAGCCCCAAAAATTCTGCTGCTATAAACAACACGCCGCCAATAACAAGTTCCGCCAGCGTTATTGTTTCGGAAGAAAGCGAAAAGCTTCCGCGTTTGCGTTCTTCAACATGCGGCGCCAAAACAGCAGCCCCTTCGCGTTCTTTTACGGCAACGCCGCTTTCTATGCCGGAGCAGATTTTTTGCATCTGCGGCAGCAGCCCGTCAAAATCACGCGCCGTAACCTTAAGCTGTTTGGTTGCAAAAGTAATGGTGGCTTCGCTTACCTGGGGCAGCTCATTAATGGCACGTTCCATTTTAGCGGCGCAGTTGGCGCAGCCAAGGTTTTCAAGCACATAAACCTGCGTTTTAAAATTAAAGGGCCCTTCGCCTTCACGCGGCACAACTTCAACGCCGCTTTCTATCGAAGTGCAGATTTCCTTTATTGCAGGCAAAACAGCTTCGTGGTTAACCGCCGAAAGGCGCAGCTGTTTGGTAACGTAGCTGATATTGGCATATTCAACCCCGGGCAGTTCCTTTATGCGGTGCTCCATTTTAGCAGCGCAATGGGCACAGCCCAGATTTTTTAATATATAAACCTTCTTCACGCAATGAGCGTCCGGCATGCGGCAGGTGCAGTTTTCAAGGCTTTCGCCGCACACGTCGCAGTATTCTTCGTGCGGATGGCAGATTTCGCACTGACAGTCCTCCGGGTGACCCGGAACGTGGTGGCTGTGATGATGTTCATGTCCGCAGCCGCAGCTTTCTTCGTTTTCATGGTGATGTTCCCCACAGCCACATTCAGCATGACCATGTTCGTGATGGTGTTCTTCCCCACAACCGCAGCCGTGATGATGGTGCTCATGTTCTTTACCGCAGCAGGCATCGTGTTCATACCCTTCATGAGTATGAACTTCGCCGCAGCCGTACGCTTCATCATGGCCGTGCTTGTGTTCCAGCTCATGGCTGTACTCATGCCCGCGCTCATCACCGTGTCCATGGTGATGGTGACCACAGCAGCAAGCCCCATCTTCATGGTGGTGGTTATGCGTACGTACTTCATCACTGCCGTTTCTTATATCCGTTAAATCACGTACTTTTTGGGATGGCATAATATGTTCTCCTTTACGCTTGAGCAATCATTCATATATTATTTAAAAAATATAGCCAAAGCACTCTTTGGTTACCATTATTATAACACATGAGCGAATATTCATCTATACTTTTTTGAAAGATTTTCATAATTTTTTAGCCGGCATAACGGAAAGCAAATTACCTACCTTCCATTATGCCAAACATAAAATATAATATTAAATCCTTACAGAAGCTGCTTTAACGGCATTGTGCCAGCCCTGCAAGAGGCTTTCTCTTTTAGCCTGCCCCATCTGCGGCTTAAACTCGGCAGCAATAACATGGTTAGCCAAAATTTCTTCCTTGCTGCGCCAATAGCCGACGGCAAGCCCGGCCAGATATGCCGCACCCATAGCCGTTGTTTCAATGCAGTACGGCCTTACAACGGAAGTATTTAAAATATCCGCCTGAAACTGCATTAAAAAATCGTTGTCGCACGCGCCGCCGTCAACACGCAAAGATGTTATAGGCATGCCGCTGTCCTCCTGCATTGCCATTAAAACATCATTTACCTGGTACGCTATGGATTCCAGCGTTGCGCGCACAATATGATTACGGTTTACGCCCCTTGTAAGCCCTACAACCGCGCCTCTGGCGTACTGGTCCCAATAGGGCGCGCCCAGCCCTACAAAGGCAGGCACAACATAGCAGCCGTTGGCGTCCGGCACTGATTTTGCCAGCACTTCCGATTCCGCCGCATCACGGATAAGCCCAAGTTCATCACGCAGCCACTGCACGGCAGCACCGGCAACAAAAATCGAGCCTTCCAGCGCATATTCAACTTTATCATCTACGCCCCAGGCAATAGTTGTAACCAGCCCGTTATGTGAATTTACCGGAGCAGTGCCGGTGTTCATCAGCATAAAGCCGCCTGTGCCGTAAGTATTTTTTACTTCGCCGCGTTCAAAGCAGGTCTGCCCAAACAATGCGCACTGCTGGTCGCCGCCTGCGCCTGCAATGGGCACCTCGCGCCCGAAAAGCTTGCTGTCTGTATAGCCGTAAACATGGCTCGAAGGCTTAACCTCCGGCAAAATCTGCTGCGGAATTTTTAAAACGCGTAAAATTTCTTCATCCCATTTTAATGTGTGGATATTAAAAAGCATTGTGCGCGATGCGTTGGAATAATCCGTTACATGCACCTTACCGCCCGTCAGCTTCCAGATAATCCAGCTGTCAACAGTACCGAAAAGCAGTTCGCCTTTTTCCGCACGTTCACGTGCGCCATCAGCATTATCAAGCAGCCAGCGCAGTTTGGTTGCCGAAAAATAAGCGTCCAGCACCAGCCCCGTTTTGCTGCGGAAAAACTCCGCCATGCCGAGGTTTTTCAGTTCGTCGCAATAACCTGCCGTGCGGCGGCACTGCCACACAATCGCTTTATGTACCGGGCGTCCGGTTTCTTTGTCCCATAAAACCGTAGTTTCACGCTGATTGGTAATGCCAATGCCCGCAATTTCGTTAATGGTAATATCAATTTTACTCATTGCTTCATACATCAGGCCGGTTTGGGTTGCCCATATTTCCTCCGCGTCATGCTCAACCCAGCCGGGCTGAGGAAAATACTGAGTAAACTCCTTTTGCGCCGCGCTGCAAATCCGTCCGTTTTTATCAAATATAATGCAGCGGCAGCTGGTTGTACCTAAATCCAGCGCCATAATGTATTTATCCATTGGGCATCCCCCTTGCCAACAAAAATTTTAATACTGTATAACATAATTATAACAAAAAAACCGCTGTAAAAGCGGCTTTTTTATTTAGTTTTTACAATGGCTTAAAAATTTCCGTTAACCAGGTGGCAGGCTACAAAATGCCCGGGCACAACTTCTTTAAGCTCGGGTTTTACGCTGCGGCAAATTTCCATGCACTGCCCGCAGCGGCTTTGAAACGGGCACCCTTTCGGCAAATCAAGCGGGCTTGGAATTTCGCTTTCCAGCGGTTCTATTTTTTCGCCCGGTTTAAAATCAACCTTAAACACCGATTTCATCAGCGCCTTTGTATAAGGGTGCATGCCTTCGGTGCTGATGCGCCTTCCATAACCGATATATTCCACGATATTGCCCAAATACATAACGGCAATCTGGTGGCACATTAAATCAACAAGCCCCAAATCATGGCAGATAAAAAGGTAGGTAATGCCTTTTTCTTTCTGCAGGCGCACCAAAAGCTCGCAGATTTTTTCCTGCACCGAAACATCAAGCGCGCTTGTAGCTTCGTCGCACACCACAATCTTTGGCTCCAGCGAAAGCGCGCGCGCAATGCCCAAACGCTGACGCTGCCCGCCGCTCATGTTATGCGGGTAACGGTCCTTAAAATCTTCCGGCAGTTCTACCATACGCAAAAGTTCCGCCGCTTTGGCGTCAACTTCGCTCTTTTTTATCAGCCCGAAATTCAGCAAAGGTTCACAAACAATTTCTTTAACCTTCATTTTGGGGTTAAAGGCGGCTGCCGGGTCCTGAAACACCATTTGTATTTTACGCCTGTTCTGGCGCGCCGCTTCCCCGCGCAGTTTTAAAATATCCTGCCCGTCAAAAATAACTTCGCCGCCGCTTGCCGGATGTATCTGCAAAATAGTACGCACCAGCGTGCTTTTGCCGCAGCCCGATTCGCCTATAATGCCAAGCGTCTGTCCGGCATAGGCGTTAAGGGTAACATTATCGCAGGCAGTCAGCATTTTTCCGCCTTCGGCCGCAAATTTTTTTGTTAAATTTTTAATTTGTAAAATTACAGGTGCTTCAGCGTTCATAATATTTCTTATCTCCCAATACCGGCACAGCCGCAAGCAGTTCTTTGGTATAGGCGTGCTGCGGGTTTTCAATAATTTCGCGCCCGCCGCTTTCCACCACATGCCCGTTTTTCATAACCATCAGTTTGTTAGATACATACGAAGCCACACCAATGTTATGCGTTACCAAAATCACCGCCGCATTATATTCATTGCGCACGTCAACAATCTGGCGTATTATCTGCGCCTGCGTGGTAACGTCAAGCGCACTGGTAGGCTCATCTGCCAAAAGCAGCTTGGGGCTGAATATCATAGCCATGGCAATGCCCACGCGCTGTCGCATGCCGCCCGAAAGTTCAAACGGATAGCTGTTCATAATGTTCTGCGGGTTCGGCAGGCGTACTTTATTAAGCATATCTTTCGCCATTTCTGCGGCTTCCGCCTTCGATTTCTGCGGAGCGTGCGCAAGAATGTAATCTGTAAACTGTTCGCCTATGCGGCGGATGGGATTTATCATATTGCCGCTGTCCTGAAAAATCATCGACATTTCGCGGCCGCTGATTTTACGCCAGTCCTCACGCGTGTTTTTCAGCATATCGCGCCCGTCAAAAGTTATGCTGCCGCCCGAAACATGCCCTCTGCCGGGCAGGCAGCCCATAATGGCACGGATAACGGTTGTTTTGCCGCTGCCCGATTCGCCTACAATTGACAGAATTTCGCCTTTATCAAGTTGAATGTTTACACCCGTTACGGTAAGTTTGCTGCCGTAACTGATGTCCAGATTTTTTACATCAAGAAGCATTAATTTAATCCCTTCTTTGCAGCTTAGTCAGCAGGGGCAACATCTTTGGTCAGCCAGTAATAATCTGCCGGTTTAATATCGGCGTTTTTCAAGGTTACTTTGCTTACCATATTTGTTTTAGGATAGCCAAAGAACAAACCTGCGCCGTCGTTAAGCAGAATCTGCTGCATCTGAATCATTAAATCGCGGCGTTTGGCAGGGTCAAATTCAACCGCAAGCCTGTCGCTCAGAGCATCATATTCCGGGTTGCTGTAACCGGTAGCATTCTGCGGGTCGCCGGTTTTCCAGTACCAGTTAAGGTATACGGCAGGGTCGCCGCTGTTGGCTGTAAGAATATTGGAAATGCAAAGGTCAAAATCGCCGCTCCGGCGGATTGAGTCAAGCACGTTATAGTCAATATTTTTCATATTAACCTTAATGCCGATTTTTTTAGCGTCGGACTGGGTTGCTTCTGCATAAAGCGGCAGTTCAGCGCGTCCGCTGTAATAAATAAAGTCAAGTTCAAGGTTTTTGCCGTCTTTATCCACATAACCGTCGTTGTTGGTATCTTTCCAGCCGGCTTCCGCCAAAAGCTGTTTTGCGCGTTCCACATTATAGGCATTCGGGTCGGTCAGCTGGTCAAAGCCGTAATCCAAAGAAGGCGGAATGGGCGCTTTGCCCGTAATGAAGGTATCCTTAAGCAATACTTTGTTGTAGGTTTCGCGGTCAAGGCAGCTGATAAGCGCAGCGCGTACTTTCGGGTCGTGGCACGGGCGGCCTTCGTTCATATTAATCTGTGCCAGTACGGTACGCAGCGAAGCAAGTTCGGAAATATTGTATTTTGCTTTATCCTGGAAGAGCTGCAAGTCGCCGGAAGCAATATTGATTGCCATATCAATTTCGCCCGACTGCAAAGCCATTGCACGGGTGTTTGGGTCATCAATGGTAGGAATTTCGGCAACTTTAAACGGAACCTTGCCGTCCCAGTAATTGGGGTTTGCTTCCATAACGGCTTTGGCCTTGCTGTATTCCTTAACCATATACGGGCCGGTGCAGATAGGCCCCTGTTTTGCATAATCGCGGTTTGTTACGCTGGTATCAATAATAATGAACAGCGGGTCGGCCAACATGCCCGGCAGAGTCGGCACCGGATTTTTGGTCTTGATAATTAAATTCTGGCCGTCGGCAGTAATGCTGTCGAACCGGAAGAAGGTTTCCGCACGGTTGGATTTTTCAAAAGTACGTTCAATGGATTTTTTTACGGCGTCGGCAGTTACTTTGTTGCCGTTGCTGAATACCGCTTTATCATTAATTTTAAAAGTCCAGGTCAGCTTATCATCGCTGATAGACCAGCTTTCGGCAAGCCACGGAGTAAAATTCATTTTATCGTCAAATTTAACAAGGCATTCGCCAAGGCCGTAACGCATTACAACCCAGCTGAAGAAATTATCGGTAGGTTCAAGGCTGTCTGCAAAGTTGGTAACACCAAATTTTACCGTATCTTTAGCCGCACCGCTTTTTGCGGAATCATCACCGCCGCAGCCTGCTGCCGCAAAAGCAAGTAATCCCATCATGGCAAGTGCTGCCGTAATTTTTGCTGCTTTTTTCATAAATACATCTTCCTTTCCGTTATATATCATCCTTTAAACAGTTTTTATTCTTCCTGGCGCGGGTCGAGTACGTCGCGCAATGCGTCGCCCCACAGGTTAAAAATTACTACCGTAACAAAAATTGCAAGGCCCGGGAAAATCATCAGCCACGGTGCCGTTTGCAGCTGCTGCCTGCCTTCGTCAAGCATTAAGCCCCATTCCGGCGCAGGCGGCTGTGAGCCGAAGCCGAGGAACGAAAGCCCTGCCAGCTCCATCATCATGGCGCCGATATCGGACGCCGCCGTTATTACCATCAGCGGCAGAATATTTGGCAGGATATGCTTCCATAATATATGTGTTGAAGTGCCGCCATTAACTATTGCGGCTTCTACAAAGTCGCGTTTTTTTATTTTTAAAACCATGCTGCGTGCAAGGCGGGCATATTTGGTCCATGTTACAATCGTCAGCGCTATAATGGCGTTAATAAGGCTGCCGCCCAAAATACCGGCAACGGCTATGGCCAGAATCATGCCCGGGAAAGAAATCATCATATCGGAAATACGCATAATGACGATATCCACCTTGCCGCCGTAATAGCCCGCCAGTACGCCAAGCGTTGTGCCAACCGCAAAAATAATTGTTACAAGCAGCAGCACGCTCGAAAGCGAATAGCTTGCGCCGTACAAAATGCGGCTGAAATTATCGCGCCCCAGCTTATCTGTACCGAATAAATGCTCCGCTGAAGGCGGCAGGTAAGCGTTCTGCATTACTGCTTCAAGCGGGTCATACGGCGCAATTAACGGTGCTGCCAGTGCCACAGCAATAAGCAGCAGCACAAAAAAACTTGATACCGCAAAGGCACGGTTGGTTTTTAAACCATTTATAAGTATCTGCATATTATTTACCTGCCTTTCTTAAGCGCGGGTCAAGATGATTATAGGAAATATCAACTATAAGGTTAATTACCATATACATCAGCGCTATCCACAGCACTATGCCCTGCACCAGCTGAAAATCGCGGTAAATAATTGATTGTACGGCAAGGTAGCCAAGCCCCGGCCACGAAAATACTATTTCAACAACGGCCGCGCCGCCCAAAAGGTTGCCAAAGGATAACCCCAGCAGGGTAATCAGCGGCAGCATGGCGTTCGGCAGAACTTCCTTCCATAAAATATGGCTTTCGCTCATGCCGCGGGCACGCGCGCCAACAACATAATCCTGGTTAAGCTCTTCAAGCACCGTTGCGCGCACCTGGCGGGTGTATTTGGCCGCCATAACTATGCCCAGCGTTAAAGCAGGCAGCACCAGCGTTTCGGGGCTTACGCGCCCGCCTACAATAGGCAGCAGGCCAAGTTTCAGCCCAAAAATCCACAGCAGCATCAGGCCCATCCAAAAGTTAGGTACCGATACACCGACGAAAGTAAGCCCGCGCACCATATAATCGAACCAGCTGTTGTGCTTAACGGCGCTGTAAATACCTGCCGGTATGGAAACCAGAAGCATAAAAACCGTTGATGCCACGGCAAGTATTACCGTTGCAGGCAGGCTGTGCATTAATTCTTCTATAACAGGCTTTTTAACCATGTACGAGAAGCCGAAATTACCCTGAACCGCCCTTCCGAGCCAGTCGAGATACTGGAAGATAAACGGCTTGTCCAATCCCAGTTCATGGCGCAGCGCTTCAACCTCCTGCTGGCTTACGACAATATCCTCGTTGCCGGCAATCATCTGGCGCACAGGGTCGCCCGGCGACAGCATTACCAGCGCAAAGGTAATAAAGCTGATGCCCAGAAGCACAAGCACTATCTGCCCAATGCGCCCTAACAACTGTTTATTTGACAAAACACACCACTCCCTCACCAAAACTTCTGATAACCAAAATAAAACTCCCTGCCGTTTCAGTTTGGCAGCAGGGAGTTTACAAACGCTTAAGTTTATTTTAATTCTCTTGCTACCATGCCGTCACACGCAGCACCGGAAAGCATTAAAGGCAGGCTGCTGACTTGCAAAGCTGCTTACAGCGGCGAGACCGTACCGGTTTTGCACCGGGTTTCCATTTTAAGCCACAAGGCACCTTCAACCAGTTTATTCAATTATCATGTTTTAATTTTAGCACTAATTACTAATAAAGTAAATAATTTTTTGTTAAAAATTTTAATTAGTATTTTATACGGTATACCCGTATGGGTATACATCCCTAAAAGTGCAAAACCTGCACCGCCTTGCGGATAAAGCTTATCGGGCAGCAATCCGCAAATATTTTGCTTATGCTGCGTATGCCTTATCCCGGCAGTACAGGTAATTTAATTTATCAGAACATAATTTGCAGACGGCTCCAGAGTACTTGGTCATCCAATCCGCTTTCCTTGCCTTCAAGGTCATAGTAGTGCAGCTGGTAAACCATGTTTTTGGCAAGGGTTACACCGCCGCCAACCATATAACCTTTAAAACCTTCATTGGAAAAATAGCCCCAATCGCCGGGGTACATAGTATGTGCAACAAAAGTACCTACGCCCTGGTCATAGTAATTAGCAAACAAGCCCCAAGTGCCGGGTTTGCTTTTATTAGCTCCTTTATAATTAAGACCGATAACATAACCGTCATCGTCTGCTCCAGAAGCTACATATTCCGATTCATCAAGGTCAGATTTTAAATAAGTTGCCGCAAGTTGAAAATCGCCGAAATCATATTTAGCGCTTACATTCCAAACACTATTATCTTCACCTTCAGCAGTAGGATTATAGGCAGTACCAGCACTGCTCCAGCCGGAAGCATTATCAATAGTTTTGTCAGCGTCTTGGAACTCATCGTAACCGGCAGAAAGGCTTAATTTACCGATTTTACCGGATACTTCACCGCCCCACATTTTGTCAAAGCCATAATCAGTCGGAATACCGTAATAAGCGCTTACCTGCACATCTTTACCGTAAGTTGCGCGGATAAATTCGGCTGTATCATCATACAGGAAACCATTAGCAAGATAATGATCGCCTTTACCGGCAATTACTTTTACGCCGCCAAGCTTACCGGTTACATAAGCCTGATTCAGTTTCAGAGTATCATCACCAGAGGAATTATAGAGATTCTGGTCATTTTGGAAACGTCCGGTATAAGTCCAATCTTCGTTAATGTTGCCGTTTACAAAGATACGGGAACGCAGTCTATGTTTAACTACTTTGCCAAGTTTGCCCCCCAAGTCGCCGCTGCGGTCGCCGTATTCATAGCGGATTTGCCCAGTAATGCGCACATTATCGCTTTTCTTTTCCAAGTTTGCTACACGCACGCCAAGGCTGTCGAGCTCACCGGCAAATTCTGCTGCAAGCCTGTCTACGTTTGCACCCTTCGCCATTGCTTTGGCTACAATCTGCGCCATTTCATAGCGGGTCATTAATCTGTCGCCGCCGTAAGTGCCGTCCGGGTAACCTTCTACCACGCCTTCTGCGGCGAGTTTATTCACGGCGTCATAAGCCCAATGGCCTGCAGGAACATCGCTGAACGGATTTGCCGCGTACGCGGAAGCGGTAATTCCCATCGCTATCGTCATTGCTAAAAGTAAAGTTTTTTTCATTTGCTTTCCTCCATTTTTTATTTATATAAAGCCGCAGCAAAAACAGTAAGGTCTCCTGGCTTCCCCGCTCTTTCCGCTGCGGCCGGTTTGCTTAATAAGCGTCAACGCCGCCGCGCCCTCCGCCTACAACGCGTACGTTTACTACGTTAAACGCTGCCTTAATTACCGGCAGCCAGCGGCTTACAAGAGCAGTACGCAGTTTTTCCGCACCAGCAAGTATTAACAGCGAACTGCCGCTGATGTTAATGTTTTCCAGCGGATTAATGTATTTTTCAAAATCTGCTTCACCCATTGCCGTTTTTAAACGCACAAGCCCGTCCAAAAGCTCCGGCTTTTCAAACGCGGCACGCACCTCAAATTTTTCAAAAGGTTCTGTTTTTATGCTTTTGTTTTCAGCATGAACAAATTCTTCATCCAATCTTCCGCCATAGCCCAAAAAATCTTCTGCCATTTTTAATTTCTCCTGTCTGAATAAATAATTAAAACCGTCCCCGGTTTTTCGGAAACGGTTTTTATGCAAAGATACATTAACGCCTTAATGCGCAATTATCAATACATACCCGTCTCCCGCAGGCTAAGCTAAATGCTTATGTGCAGCAATCTGCTGGCTTGGGCTTAACCAAAACCTGCCTGCATAACAGGCGTGCCCTTACAGCGGCGGGACCGCACCGGCTTTGCACCGGTTAACATTGCTGCACAACAATATTAACTTGATTATATTTTAGCACTACTTCTCAGTAATGTAAATACACTATCAGTAAATTTTACTATTTAATTTTATATATCGTATACCCGTATGGGTATAAAACATTATCCTTTTATTTAATACACCAGCCAGTCATTAAAATTCACCAAAGTAGGTTTTCTTTAAACGGTCAAATTCCTGTGATTTTCTAAAGTTTCTCAAACCTTCGTTTAATTTGCTTAAAAATTCTTTGTCACCTTTTCTTACGGCGAGAGCAACATTATCTGTTTTTAAATCGCCGGAGGCAAATTTAATTTTATCCGCATAACCGTTTGCTATAAAAAAGGTGCCGGCCGATTTGGAAATTACGGCACAATCGGCTTCGCCGCCAATTACTTTGGCCATTGCTTCTTCTATGCTCGGTGTTTCAATAACTTTGGCAGCGCCGCCAAAATCATTAACCATTGCCAGTGCAAAACTGTTATGTTTTACGGCAACAATCTTGTCTTTTAAAGCGCTTATATTATCTGCCGTAAAATCGTTTCCGGCAGCAACAGCAATCCTGAACCCGTCATTCAAATAACTTTCCGAAAAATCAACCGCCTGCTGCCTTTCCGATGTAACGCTGAAACCGGAGGCAATTACATCATAACGCTTGCCGTTAAGCCCGTTTATTAAATCATTTAAGCCGGTATTTACAAATTCAACCCCGCTGTAACCCATGTTGGCAGCCACGCCGCGCATAAGTTCAACATCAAACCCGGTAAAATTATCCGTGCCTTTCTGGTAATACTCAAAAGGCGGAAAGTTGGCGTCAAGCCCCACTTTAAGTACCCGGGAATTTTCCTCCCCGGCCTCTTTCTGCCCTGCGCACGCCGCTATCAAAAGCATGCATGCAAGGCTCATAACAACAAGCAGTAATTTCTTCATAAAAAAACACTCCCCCAACCTGTAAGAATTGTGAGAGTGTAGACCTTGCATCCGATTATGCTTTTATTATAAACCTGTTAAATACTAAAATCAACCGTATTTAATTAAGTTTTTTATATTTATAAATACTTTAATACGTTTTATTTTTTCTATCTTTTAGAATTACATATTACATTCCCGTATGGGTATAAAAATAAACCCCGGAACTTTTAAATTCCGGGGTTTACAGGTATTACACCGCTTTATTGATAAACTTACCAGTCAAGGTTTTCGGTTTCAACGCGGCCTCTGCCGGTAAGGGCATCCAGCATAATGCGCTGTTCAAGCTGTGCGGCAAGTTTTTTGGTAAATTTAACGGTATCCGGGTTTACGGACATGCTGTCGATACCGCTCTTAATGAGGAATTCGCAGAATTCCGGATATACGCTCGGTGCCTGGCCGCAGATGGAAACTGTTTTGCCGTCTTTATGTGCAACTTCGATAAGGTGGCGGATTGCACGGCGTACTGCCAGATTGCGTTCGTCATAAATATGGGATACGGTGTCGTTGTCACGGTCGCAGCCCAGAATCAGCATGGTAAGGTCGTTAGAACCGATGGAGTAACCGTCAACATATTTGTTGAACTGGTCGGCAAGAATAATATTGGAAGGAATTTCTGCCATCAGCCATACTTTAAAGTCTTTGCCGCGTACAAGGCCTTCGCCTGCCATAATGGCGGTAACTTTTTCACATTCTTCCACGTTGCGGCAGAACGGAATCATTACGTTAAGGTTTTTCAGGCCGAATTCTTCGCGTACTTTGCGTACTGCCTGGCATTCCAGTTTAAATGCTTCTACATATTTCGGGTCATAGTAACGGGAAGCGCCGCGCCAGCCAAGAAGTGCGGAAGGCTCATACGGCTCAAATTCGTCGCCACCCTTCAAATCGCGGTATTCGCTGGATTTGAAATCGCTGAAGCGCAGGGTTACCGGACGCGGAGCCATTGCCTGGCATACCTGGCGGATACCTTCGGCAAGCTGGTCAACAACTTTTTCCGGATGGCCGGTTTTAATAAGATACAGCGGATGTTCGTGAATGTAAGTGGTCCAGATAAATTCTTCGCGCATCAGGCCAATGCCGTCGCAGGGCAGTGCGGAATATTTTTCTGCAAGGTCCGGGTCACCGAGGTTCATGTAAATTTTGGTGCCGGTCGGCGGGAAGTATTCGGCAACGGGAGCAGCAGCCTGAGCCTGTGCTTCCGGTTTCTTTTCTTCCAGAATGCCTTCATATACAACGCCATGAGTTGCGTCAACGGTTACATCAATGCCGTCGGGAACGGTAGTGGTTGCAGCTTCACCGCGGCTCTTTGTGCCTACGATACACGGAATGCCAAGTTCACGACTTACGATGGAAGCGTGGCAGGTCATTCCGCCGCTGTCGGTTACAATGGCTTTGGCTTTCTTCATAGCCGGTACCCAGTCAGGGGCGGTCATTTCGGTTACGAGGATTTCGCCTTCCTTGAACTCGTCGATATGGGACGGGTCGAGAATAACGTGAGTACGGCCGGATACAAGGCCCGGGCTTGCGGGCAGGCCTTTAACGATAACCTTGCGGTCGGCAGCTGCTGCTTTTGTTTCAACTTTAGGTTTGTTTTCTTTATTGCGGCGGCTCCATACGGTTTCGGGGCGTGCCTGGAGAATCCAGATTTTGCCGTTGCGGGAATCAATGCCCCATTCCATATCCATATAGCAGCCATAATGAGCTTCAATTTTTTTAGCGTAGCCTGCAAGTTCAAGAATCTGTTCGTCGGTAAGGGTCTGAACATTGCGTTCTGCTTCCGGTACGGGCAGTTCTTCGCAGTCGCCGCCTTCTTTGCGCACAAGCATAACGTCCTGCTCGTTTACGCAGCGGTCAACAATTTTGTTTTCTGCTTTGGAAACGGTGTAGTTATCCGGGGTAACGGTACCCTGTACAACATATTCGCCAAGGCCGAAAGCAGCTTCAATAAGGATGTTGCTGTCGTCGCCGGTAGCAACGTTAACGGTAAACATAACGCCGGCAGCTTTGCTGAATACCATCATTTGAATAACTGCGCTGAGAGCTACTTCGATATGGTCGAAGCCCTGTTTTTCACGGTAGTATACAGCGCGGTCGGTAAAGCAGGAAGCATAGCATTCCTTAACTTTGGCAATAATGTTTTCTGCGCCTTTTACGTTAAGGTAAGTATCCTGCTGGCCTGCAAAGCTGGCATCCGGCAGGTCTTCTGCGGTTGCGCTGCTGCGTACTGCAACATAAGGTTCAGCTTCGCCCACTTTTTTGCCCAGTTCTTCATAAGCTGCGGCAATGGCTGCTTTTAAATCTTCCGGCATTTCTTCTGCCATAATGGCTTCGCGAAGGCGTGCGCTTACGTCGCGCAGCAGGGCGCTGTTTTCAACGTCGGTAAGTTCAGCCAGGATAGCCTGCATTTTTTCTTTCAGGCCGCTCTTTTCAATAAAATATCTATAAGCATATGCAGTAGTTGCAAAACCATACGGTACAGGTACATCAGTTTTAGATGTCATTTCACCAAGAGAGGAAGATTTGCCGCCTACAATGGCAACGTCGCCTCTTTCCATTTGCTCGAACCAGAGAAGAAATTCTTTTTCCTTATTCATGTCCGTTACTCCTTTGTAATATACTTTTAGGGTTGCACCCTTAATATAGTGTATACTATATCACACTTGTGTATTATATTCAAGCTGTTTTAAAAATTTCTCCAAACATTTTACAAAAGCCCGCCATTTTATTATGACGGGCTTTAAATTAAACTATTTTAAATTATTTAGGGTTTTTACGGCTCCACAGATAGCCGATTGCCATTAAAACAACACCGGCAACATCGGTATACAGGCCCGGGTCGATGAGGCCGAGGCCGCCGAAGAAGAACAGGCAGCGCTGCAGGAAGCTAAGATGGCGGGTAAAGTACGCACCCATTGCCGCAGCAACGCCAACCATACCCAAAATAGCCGTGCAGCAAGAGAATACAACGCCGAACGGAGTAGCGTTAATCATCAGAATTTCAGGCGACAGTACAAAGATGTACGGAATGATGAATGCCGCAATAGCCAGTTTGGAAGCGTTGATACCGGTACGCAGCGGGTCGCCGCCGGAAATACCGGAACCGGCGTAAGCTGCCAGAGCAACCGGCGGGGTAATATCGGCAACAATGCCGAAGTAGAATACGAACATATGCGCTGCCAGTACAGGCACATCCATCTGGATAAGGGCCGGTGCAGCAATGGTGGAAGTAATTACGTAGTTAGCGGTTGTAGGCACGCCCATGCCGAGGATAAGGGAAGTAAGCATGGTAAATACCATTGCCGGCATAAGGTGGCCGCCTGCAAGGTCGAGCAGTGCGGTTGCCATTTTAAGGCCAACGCCGGTTTTGGTTACAACGCCGATGATAATACCGGCGGTTGCGCAGGCAATAAGTACGCCCAAAATGCCTTTGGAACCGTTAATCATGCCGTTTACAAAATCTTTAAAGGTAATGCGGGTTGATTTGCGCAGGCAGGAGCTTACAATTGCAAGCACAATGCCTACCAGAGCTGCACGCATCGGAGTATAACCGTTGGTAAGGAAGTAAATGATAGCGATAAGAGGAATTACCAGATGTCCTCTTTCTACGAAGATGGATTTATAGCTCGGCATTTCGTCGCGGCTCATGCCTTTAAGGCCGAGTTTCTTGGCTTCAAAATGTACGCCCAGCCAAATGCCGGTAAAGTACAGAATAGCCGGAATAACGCCTGCTTTAACAACTTCCATGTAAGGAACGCCTACGAATTCAGCCATCAAAAAGGCTGCCGCACCCATTACAGGAGGCATTAACTGGCCGCCGGTAGAAGCCGCAGCTTCAACGGCACCGGCAAAGTCTTTGCCGTAGCCTAATTTTTTCATCATCGGAATGGTGAACGAGCCGCTGCCTACTACGTTGGCAACGGAGCTGCCGGATACGGTGCCTTCCAAAGCACTGGAGATAACCGCTACTTTTGCCGGGCCGCCGGATGCCCAACCAGCAATAGCGTTGGAAATATCAATGAAGAATTTGCCAAGGCCGGTAGTTTCAAGGTAAGCGCCAAACAGAATGAACAGATAAATGAAGGTAGAAGATACGCCCATCGGGGTACCGAAAATGCCTTCGGTTGTATAGTACAGGTAGTTTACAAGTTCATGCAGGCCAAGGCCGCGGTGAGCGATAATACCCGGCAGCATGCGCCCGAACAAACCATACAGCACAAACAAAATGGCAATGGTAATCATCGGCCAGCCAACTACGCGGCGTGCGCCTTCAATTACAAGCAACGTGCCAATCAGCGCTATAATATAGTCCGTTTCGTTGTTCATACCTGCACGCAGTACCAGATCGTGGTAGAACACAACTATGTACATCGAAACAGCAATGCCAACAACGGCAAAGCCAACGTCAATCCAGTTCATTTCCTTACGCGACCAGGACTGGCGCATCGGGTAAAGCAAAAATACCAGTGCAAAACCAAAGGCCAGATGAATGGCTCTTTGCAGCTGCGCGTCTAAAATACCAAACGCCGCAGTATAAACCTGAAAGATACAGAAAACAATGCAGATTGCATTAATAATCGTATTCCAAATGCCCGTAAGTTCCCTCTTATCCGATTCTTTATCGTATTTTCTTAAAATTTCTTCTGCGGAAAGCTGGGCCTTTTCAATATCGTCCATAATTTCTTTCTTTAAATCCATTACATCCACCTCTCACAAACAAATTTTATAAAAACAAACTCATTCCAGCCAGTAACGGTAACGCGGTTCTGCTTTTATGGTAAGCAGCGTGCCGTGCCCGAACATCTTACATAAATCATATACAGTTTCATTATGCAGTATTTTGGGGCTCGCCTGCACTGCGGGCCGCATTTTTATAATTTTATAAGGCCGGTTTAATGTAAGTTTAAAATGCCCGTCAGGCAGCGCTTCAAATTTCCCTTCAGAGGCCGAAAACGGAAAGCCGCACCCCTGCGACTGGTAAATGGTATGCGTTAAAACCATATCATCCGCGCCGTTAACGGTAAAATTATCGCGCCACAGCGTAAGCTCATAAGAATGTTTGAATTCCATCTGCCAGGTTTCTCCCGGTTCAACCGCAAAACATACTTTTGCACCGCGCTCCGGCAGCATGGCAACTACAAGCTGCGAAGCATACCAGTAAAACAAACCTGCGGCGGCAATAACGCTGCATATAAAAACCGTATATAATTTAGATACACCCCGGTTACCGAGCACAAACGGTGACCGGGGCGTCTCTTTAAACCACATTGTTATTTTTCTTTAAAGAATTTTTCAGCGCCTGCATTTACAGGAATGGACATGCCATCCATAGCGCTTTCTTTAGTGATTACATTTGCTGCGGAATGAGCTGCTTTAAGACGGTCGAGGTTAGTGTAGATAGCCTTGGTTACAGCATAACCGGTATCGGCATCCATCTTGTCGGTTACAGCAAGCATGCAGCGTACTGCTACTGCGGAGCAGTCGGCAGCCTGTTTGTTATAGGTGTTAGCCGGAATGTTAACTTTGGTGTAGAACGGATATTCTTTAATCAAAGCATCAGCTTTATCAGTTGCAACCGGAAGCAGAACTACATCGTTCTGGGTAGCAATATCCTGAATAGCTGCGGTCGGATGGCCTGCGGTTACGAAAGCAACATCAACGTTGCCGTCTTTCAGTGCGCTGGAAGCTTCGGCAAAGGAAAGATACTGAACGTTAATATCATCGTAAGTAACGCCATATGCTGCAAGAATCTGGCGTGCGTTTGCTTCGGTGCCGGAACCCGGTGCGCCTACTGCTACGCGTTTGCCTTTAACCTGGGAAAGGTCGGTAATGCCGGTTTCGGCAAGGGTTACAATCTGAATGGTTTCCGGATACAGAGTTGCCAGGCCATAAAGGTTGGTAACTTTTTTGTCTTTAAACATTTCGGTGCCATTTACGGCATAATAAGCGTTATCGTTCTGAATGAAGGCGATATCAACCTGCCCCTGCTGCAGCATGTTAATGTTGGCAATGGATGCGCCGGTTGCCTGTGCAGAAGCGTTGCAGCCCGGAATATTCTTGTTAAGGATATCCGCAATTGCGCCGCCGAGCGGATAATAAGTACCGGCAGTGCCGCCTGTTGCGATATTAATGAATTTCTGCGTTGCGGCTTTACCGCCTGCCTGGTCTTCACCACCGCCGCAGCCTGCGGCAAGTACAGCAAAGAGCATCATGGACATTAAAAAAGCCAATAGTTTTTTCATAGTTTTCCCCCCTGTAAATAGTGAACGAATATCCTTCTTGAATGTAAACAGGTATTACGCCACATTATTATGCTGTTAAATTCGCTTTTTTTTCACAAATTCCTGCAAAGCTGTTTTTATTTTTGGCATTTTATTGTTTGTATACAATATTCTTTTTAAATACATTTTAAAATTGCCTGTTTTATGTAAACTTTTGCAAAAAAACTGTAACTATGTTATCATTAATAAGTAAAAATATGTAAGCATTACAAACTTATAATAAAAGGATGTGTTATAAATGCAAAACAACAATGCTTATAATCTTCAGCTTGCCAAAACCCTTTTTGAAAATACTTATGCGGCAAGAGTATTAAACGACAACAAAGACGTTATCGGCAAGCTGCGTATTGTGCCCTGCCTGCCGCTTGACAGAAGCCTGCTTCCTGCCGACGCACCGCAGGTAAGCCCGTTTCTTCTGGTTATTGTAGACGACGCTGATATCAACAAAGACAACCTTATCGACTTTGAAGAACGCGTATCTCTGGCACTTTTAAAACGTTTCTCCACTGAAACCGTTGCTTTCCAGCACTGCCAGTTCTACTATCCTTCCCCGGCATTTATTTTTGAACAGCCCGGTGCAACCGACACTCCGCTGTCGCCGACCCCTGTAATGTAAGCACAAACTTAACAAACAAAAAAATTAAGCATCTGCTTTGGAGTTCTTCTTCCAAAACAGATGCTTTTTATTTTGCATTATTGAAACTAAATATATTTTGAATTTATTACTTTTATATTTATGATTGTCAAAACATTCTCATTGCTTATTATTTTCACCTTCCCATTCCAAACAGAATATTGATATATCATGTCTTTAGGTATATTTATTTCTAAACTTAAAGGTATAATTTTATTTTTATTCTCAGTTAAATATTCGTCCTCCCTAATTTGTTTCCATAAACCTTTTTTGCTTCCTTGAGATACAAAAGCGTTTATATTTTCTGTCTTATAACTTATATTTTCGGCATTTATATCATTTTTGCAGCGCAAATACACAGTAAATACATACGGCTCTAAATAATATTTTAAAATACCCATTTTAGCTATATCCACAACACATTCTACATGCTTATCTTTTCTCAAATTAACTTTTTCCCGTACAACATCATTATCATTTTCTGTTTTTAAAATATTTAATAAGCACATAAAAATAACCATCATTATAAATATCATAAATTTATATACTGGTCTTTTTTTCATTTTTTATTCCCTTCAACTTCTTCACAATTAATTTAAACAGTATAAAAAACAAAAATATAAATCCCGGCATACAATTAACCTTACAATTGCCGCAAACACCGGTACAAAAATTACTTGTATTAAAAATATTTAGCGGTATTCCCATAGATACCAAAAAAGTAATTATCTTATTTTTCATTTTAATTCTTATTAGTGTACTTTATCGCTTTTACAGGGCATTTTTCAATACAAACGCCACATACTATACAATTATGTATATTAACTTTTATTTTATCATCTTTATTCTCTATAGATTTCATAGGACACAAATTAATACATTTCTTGCATTTAATGCATTTAGAGTTTTGTATAACCAACTTATAAGAATATTTAAATTTACTTCCAAAATAATAAAATAAATTTTGTATCGCTCCAACAGGACATAAAAAATTACAATATCCACGTCCACCATCAGTAAAAAGCCCAAAAAGAATTATCCAAAAAATAAATGTTAAAATTAAACTAGAAGTTAAAGATACTGTATATCCATGAATAAAATAATTTATCAATAAGTCAAATAAAAACAGATTACAATAACTACAAGCTAAGATGCCTTTAAAAAACGGTAAAACCATAAATCCTATTAACATTCCATATCTTGCAGATGTAATATCTATATATTTATTCCACGAAATTTTCCACTTAAAAGGAATAATTTTACTTAAATATTCACTAAACGCACCAGCAGGACACAATTTACCACAAAAAATTGGTCCAAAGATGAATGATATTAAAAAAAGTATTACTGCATAAGCAATAAACGGTGTTGCCATAGTAAACAATTTACCATCCAATAGATGTTCTGTCTGTATCCTAAAACAAACATCATGAATATTTAATTCACTCCAATCACCCGTAAATAAATATAATATCGATTTTTGAAATAAAGCAAATGGTGCATAAAATAAACAAAAACCTAAAATATATCCTGCTAATCGTTTAATTTGAAATAACATACAAGTCACCTTTTTATAGCATAATACAGGATAGAATTTTTATTCTATCCTGTATTAAATATTTAGAAACTATATCTCATACCCACAGTATAAGTTCTTCCAGAGGTAGCCTCATTACAATAAAATTCTCTATCTAATAAATTATTTATAGAAAACTGCAAAGTTACTCCTTTAGAAATTTCATAATTTATACCAGTATTTACTATAAAGAAAGCATCTTCTGATCCATACTCATTACTTTCAGAATCCGGAGCTTGTCTTTCACTTACATATTGACAATCTATCAGAGCATTCCATTTATCATAATTATATTCTAATCCTGCATGAAACAAATGTTTTGGTATTTCATAATCGTTACTTTTTTCTCCACCTTGTTCCAACTTGCCTCTTTGCCATGAATAATTTAAGTAACCGTTAAATTTATCACTGAATTTATGATTTATCTCAAATTCTACACCGTCACGTTTTTCAGAATCAAAATTTATATATTTCTTTACACCCTTTCCTTTATATGATTCTCCTTCTATTAAATCAGATGCAGCAATTTTATCATCTGTTTCTACATGATATAAAGTTACACCAATATTAGTATTGTCATTTAATACTTTCTTCATACCAATTTCAAAAGTATCAGAAGTTTCTGGTTCAAGTTCAGGATTAGGGACATACCAATAACGTGAGAATTCAGAATATCTATAGATTTTATACATTGCTGGTGGATTAAACGAATGCCCATAAGATACATAATAATTGGTATTATCATCAGCTTCATAATTAAATGCAATTTTAGGACTTATTTCATTATAACTTGCCGAATCTGATGTTTCATTATATTCCGAACCAGATTCGTTACTCCAAAAATTGCCGCTGCCTTTCTTATAATGGTCAAATCTAGCACCTAAATACATTGTAACTGGTTCACTAATTTTATATTCATCTTGCAAGTAAATTGCCATATTTTTAACTTTACCGCTGTCTTCAGCATATTTATTAGTTTTTGAATCCTGGTCTTTCCAATGACTTAAATTAAATCTTTCTTGTGTCATTTCTTCTTGCTTGAAATTTGCACCAAGCACAATACTATGTTTTCCAATATTTTCCCATGCTTTTTCAACTGTAAAGTTATAAATTTTACCAGGGTGCGAAGAATAATGTCCTGCCCCGCGCCAATCTATGTCATTATAATCATCAGGCACATCAGCACTGCTATATCCACTTTTTTTATCTTCCAAATAGCTAAAAATAGCAGAAAACTTATTGTCTTCATCTTTATAATTTAAACTATGGATGTCACGTTCATTAACATTATCATATCCATAGAAATTACTTGCTTTTATACTAATAACATCACCATTTTGTGTAGTAACATTACCGCTCCAAACAGGATTACCATTAGCATCTCTTACATATGTAAAAGGATTTTTATAACTAAAATCTGTTTTATATTTAGAATATGTATATTTTATAGACTTGCTTTCGTCAAAATTATACTTTACATTAGCCGTATAATTTTCATGCTCCCAATCTTTATCACCACGGCCACCATAAATATATTTACCATCGCTTAACACTGGTAAATCTGCGGTATAATCTCCTGTTCCACTTTTACCAGATGCACTTTTATAATATCCGTGATAACCGTCAGACTTTCTATTTTCATAACCCAATCCAAAAGACCATTTGTCATTTACTTTAGAACTAAGCGACAGTGCTTTTTTCCATGTATTATTACTTCCATAAGTAAGTGCAGCATTTACATGAGTTCCTTCTTCCGGTTCTTTAGTAATAATATTTATTACACCACCAACAGCATGTCCACCATAAATCGAAGAAGCAGCACCGCGTAAAACCTCAATACGTTCAATGTTTTCAACAGGAATCATATTAAAGTTTACATCACCCTCATAAGTATCATTCATTTGAACGCCATCTACTAAAACGAGAACATCCGATGAAGAAAAGCCTCTTAATTGTATCCCACCTTGAGCTGCCTGACTCATATATACACCAGGTAAATGCTGTAATGCTTCCTGTACAGAAGTAACATTTTTTTCTTCTATTTCTTTTGCTGTAATAACACTAACACTAGAAGGTACTTCTTTTAATTCCTTCATAGTCCTTGTCGCTGTAACAACCATTTCATTCAAAGTAAAATTATTTTCTACATTTTCTTTTTGCGCCGTACTGTCTGGCTCCGAAACTTCTTCAGCATTTGCAACACTCATTAACCCCATGCTGCTTACAGCGCACAGCACTGCTAAAGCCAGAGCTTTTTTCTTACTTTTCAACATCAAAAATACACCTCATTAATAATTTATTTTTTAATTTTCCCTACCGAGCTTGCCGAGTTTCGCTTGCCGGAAAATTAAAAGCTGATTGGGCTTCCTTTTGACGCAAAAACAAAACGCCTGTCCGCAAAAAGGCAGACAGGCGTAATAATTCCTTACGGTTTGCGCCATTCCGTCTATCGCAGAATGTCTCTTGCGTCTAAATCAGGCAGTTCTTCTGGCTCTGCTTCATCGCTTACCTTGCCTTCCCAGTTTTTACCCAGTGACATTTTAAGGCTTGCTCTGCATTACAGCTGCGGGACAGCACAGGTTTTGCACCTGTTTCTCTATTAAGCATTAACGCACCTGATTTAATAATTATCGATATAAAGTTTTAGTTATATATTTTTTATTATTGATATCAAATATCATATTTAGAAGTATAGCATTATAAGAAATTTACGTCAAGTATTTATTTTTAATAGTCACAAAAAACTATCGATATCTATTATCAAATATACCCATATGGGTATTGCTTTTGTATTTTATTAGTATTATACTTTCAATAAATCTTAATATTATCAGCCGCAGGCGTGCCAAGCACTTAATAGAAAATCCGGTATAAGCCGGAACGGTCACGCCGCTGTAAGGGGAGCAAACTCCATTCATGCCACTGAGAAACCGGGAAGGCGAATTTTGCGATGAACCCAAGTCAGAAGAACTACCTGCGGTATCCGGTTCCTGCGAGCGATATGGATAAGGAGCAACAGTTTATTTGCTATGCCTTCTCTGCTACAGGAAAGGCATTATTTATTTTTAGGAGGATTAGTAATGGATTTTATCAGGGAAACAATCATGTATTTTCATAAAGGCGGGCTTGTAATGTGGCCGCTTTTATTTTGTTCGTTTACAGTTTTTGCTATTGCTATTGAGCGTTTTATGTTTTATAAGGCTGCGGATTCCGGCGAAAAGTTTAAAAACGATTACTGCGATTTGCTGAGCCAAAATAATTTGCAGGGCGCTGCGGATTTGGCAAAAGTTACGCCAGGGCAGTTTTCTAAAATAGTTTTTAGCGCTGCCGGCAATGCCGCAACCCAAGAAGATTTAGCCGATTACCTGGAAAACGAACTGGATATTTTTACATCGCTTTTAAAAAACAAGCTGGACTATTTAAGCATTATTGTTACGCTATCACCGCTGCTGGGGCTTTTGGGCACAATCGTCGGCATGATTGGTGCTTTTAGTATTTTTAATCTTCAGGCGGGCGCGCCGATAGCAATTACTGGCGGTATCGGCGAAGCACTTATTGCAACAGCAAGCGGTTTGTGCGTGGCTATTATTTCTCTTTGTTTCCACGCTTATTTTACGCACCGTATGGATAATATTATTACAAATGCCGAACGCTGTGCTACTGCACTTTTACAAGCTGAAAGAAGGTGTGCCCACAAATGAAACTGCGCACGGAGCGAAACCGTAAAGTGCCTGAACTAAATATTATACCGATGATTGATATTATGTTCTTTTTGCTGGTGTTTTTTATGCTTAGCACGATGTACATGATTGATTTGAAAACTATACCGGTTAAATTGCCGCAAGCTGCCAATGCCAGCGCTGATACAACAACGACTTTTGCAGTAACATTAAAAAGTAATGGCAGTATTTATCTAGGCGATAAGGAAACAGATATGCAATCACTTTTAATGCAGGCTGCATTGGAACAAAAAAACAACAGTAATTTTGCTATTGTTATAAGAGCAGAAAAAGATATTGAGTACGGAAGTGTTATTGAACTTGTTGACAAGCTGAAGGGCACAGGCATTACGCGCTTTGGGCTTGCCACCGACGGAGTAGCAAAATGACAGATGAAAAGAAACGGCGCAATGCCGGTTTTATTGGCTCTGTCCTGATACATATTTTAATAGTTTTGGTTATTTCTTTTACCGGATTATTACATTTTTCTTCCAATACCGAAGATATTGTTGAAGTGACATTTTTCGGCGGCGGTGGCGGAGGCGGCAACGGAGTTGAAGCCGCCATTGTAAATGATGAAGCTGCTGATGAAGAAAGTACTTCTGTTGAAAAAATAGTACAAGATAACAACGACGCAATTCTGGAAGCATCAAAAGATATTCCTCCCTCCTCATCCTCCAAACATAAAGCTGCTGCCGTAAAAAGCAAGGGCAGTTCTGCCGGTACCGGCACCGGGTACGGCAGTGGCCGCGGAAGCGGGACAGGTCCGGGCTCTGGCAGCGGCAGTGGTGGAGGCCATGGAAGCGGGCACGGTACTGGCACAGGCAGTGGCTATGGCGGCGGCACAGGCGTTACGGCGTCACCGGCTGTGCCGCCGCGCATTATTAAAAGCTACCAGCCAGCTTATCCATCTGCCGAGCGCAATGCAGGCATTGAAGGTACGGTAGTTATACGCTTTTTAATTGACCAAAACGGTAACGTTGAGGATGTAACCCTTATTAATTCGTCCGGTAATGCTAATTTGGATAATGCCGCCGTATCAGCAGGATATAAATGGCGTTTCAGCCCCGCAAAAAACAACGGCGGCTCGCCGGTACGCTGCTACGCAAGTATACCCATTACCTTTAAAATACGCAAATAAATATCAGTGCTTACACCGTCTGTTAAATACAGGCGGTATTTTTATATAAAAAAAACAGTACCGCAAAAGCCATCCATAACTTTTACGGTACTGTGTAATTTTTACATTTTATATTTTCACTTTTTAATTTTCGTATTTATTGCAGTACACACGCGGTATGCGCGGGCTTAACTGGCAGGAAATTTCATCAGGATGGGTATTGGCAAGTTTTGCAATGTCAATTACGGTAATTTCATCATCGCCCTGCCTGCCGATAAGCACTACCTCGTCGCCAACCTTAACATCGGTTTCGCTGCCAAGGTCAACCATCAGCTGGTCCATGCACACGCGCCCTGCCACTTTATAACGCCTGCCGCCGATTAAAACTTCGCCGGTATTGGAAAGGCAGCGCGGATAACCGTCCGCATAGCCGATAGGAACGGTGCCAATCCAGGTATCTTCATTGCATTTATAAGTTGCACCGTAGCCAACGGTATCGCCGGCCTTAATCTTGTGAATATGCACTACGCGGCTGAACAGCCCCAGCGCGCTTTCAAACTTAGGCAGCTTTGCCGCACGCTCCTGCGTTTCGGCGTGGCCTTCGGGCATATAGCCGTAAATAATCTGCCCCGGGCGCACAGCGTCGTAATAAGATTCCGGAAAATACAGCGTTGTTGAGCTGTTGGCGGCGGTAAAAACATATTTTTCGGGCTGCGGTATGCGCCTTACCATGCTTTCAAAGCGCTGCATCTGGCGTTTTACGTGCTCATGGCTCTCGCCGTCAGCGCAGGCATAATGCGTAAAAAAGCCGTGCACGGTAATGTTGGCGTATTTTTTAATGACCTCTAAAAATTCGGGCACTTCTTCCGCCTGTACGCCGATACGATTCATGCCGCTGTCTACCGCTACCATTACGCTGGCGGTTTTGCCAAAACGTGCCGCCGTTTCGTCAAGCTGCTGCAAATCGGTAGATTCGCACACCGGAATGATGGAATCCGTATTAAAGGCGTCTTCGTATTCCTCAGGCATCAAAAGCCCCAAAAGGTAAATCGGGCATTTAAAGCCTGCCTCACGCAGCTGTTTTGCTTCGCTTGTTACGGCAACGGCAAGTGCCTCGTAACCTTCTTCCATGGCCATTGCTGCCACCTGCACAGCGCCGTAGCCGTACGAATTTGCCTTAACGACGGCGACGGTTTCGGTATGTTTAGGCACCAAAGCGCGTATGGCACGCAGGTTATGGCGCAAAGCATCCAAATATATTTTTAAATACGTTGTTCTCATCAGCAGTAAAACCTTCCTGACTTTTCAGCCTGCAAAAGGCCGTTTTTTTACTAAACTTATAATATTATAATACATTTTTAACAAAATTGCTGTATACAAATAAAAAAATTTTAAGGTTTTACACAAAATAAAAACTGCCCTGCAAAAATTGCAGGAACAGTTTAAAAACAAAAATTAAATATTTAACGCTTCGCCGCGGTGCCTGTTATAAATAAATGCCGCAATAAGTATCAAAATGCAGCCGCCGATAACAAACAAACTGTTCATCGGCAAAAAAGACGCAATCAGCCCGCCGATTAAGGGGCCAACCATGGAGCCGAACTGCTGAGCCGAAAACAGCATGCCAAATACGCGCCCGCGCTGCGTGCGTTCCGTTTTGTTTGCCAGAATTGCACTTATTGAAGGCTGAATACCGGCAAAGAACAGCCCCACCGTAAAATTAAGCGCCGCAAACAAAAGTAAGGAAGACGGCACCGACTGCATAATCATTACCACGCCCGCACAAACGGAAGAAAGTGCCAGCGACAGGTAAAAGCCCCTGTTCTGCCCGAAGCGCCCCCAAAACGGCGCCGTCATGGCACTGGCAATGCCCACCAGAGAAAATACCAGCCCGGCAACAAAAATAATGTTATCCGTGCCGTGGTAAAGTTTTTCCACATACAGGCTGATAATCGGCTGAATTAAAAGTATTACCATCTGCACAATGCCGGAGCAGATAAGTGCTTCGCGGATAGGCGCATTTTTTAGCAGCGCCGTTGCAGGTTCGTTGGCGGCTTCCTCCTTGGAAGCCTTGCTTCCCGGCGGTTCTGGAATATAGAACCAGAACACCAGCGTTATCATAAACAGCACCGCACCGCCCAGATAAAACGAAGTGCGCATGCCGAACATGGAAGCCAGCACGCCGCCTATCAACGGGCCGATTACATTGCCTGCCGTTAAGCCGGACTGCAGTATGCCAAGGCTCATACCTAATTTACCGACAGGTACCGAAGAAGTGGCAATGGCAAGGCACACCGACCACAGCCCGGCAGCAAACCCCTGCAAAACGCGCACGCCAACCATTTGTTCCGGGCTTGTAACCATACCGCCCAACAAGTATGATAACGCAAGCCCCAGGCCGCTGCGTATTGCCATCGGCTTTTTGCCGTGGGTATCGGCCATTTTACCCCATACCGGCGCCATAATGCCGCCGATTAAAAAGGTAACCGAAAATACCACGCCTGACCACATGGTAACCTCGCTCTGGCTTACGCCAAGCTCGCGCACCAGATACATCGGTAAAAACGGTATCAGCATTGTATAACTTGCCGACATAAAAACAACATTGGCAGTTAAAATTGCCAATATAATTTTCCAGTTTTTCAATATATAACCCCCTGCAAAAAGAAAAAGCCGCCGTTAAATACAAGCGGCGGCCTGCCAAACTTATTATTATTTATTGCCTACTTCGGCCTCTACCCTTGCCAGAATGAAGCACAAATCGGATAAACGGTTCAGCGCAATCAAAGCCTGCTGGTTAACTGGTTCTTCCTCAGCAAGGCGCAGTGCGCAGCGTTCTGCACGGCGGGTAGTAGTACGTGCTATATCAAGCGCAGCCGCTCCCAAGGTATCGCCGGGAATTATAAAATGCCCCAGCGGCTCAAGCATTGCATCGTATTTATCAATGGTGCTTTCCAGCATTTTTACGTGTTCCTCTTTAATATAGGGCTCCGGCAGATTCATGCTTGCAATATCGGCCATCAGCGACATTAAAAGCTGCTGAACTTTTAATATAGTGCCTTTTACATCCTGCCTTGTTACCGTAGCACGGGCCAGGCCCAGTGCCGAAGTAATTTCATCTACCGTACCGTATGCTTCCACGCGCAAGCTGTGCTTGGAAACACGTTCACCGGTATAAAGGCCGGTAGTGCCTTTATCGCCAGTTCTTGTATAAACCGCTGCTTTAGTCATGCTGCCACCATCCTTCCGGAACAATCTCTCTTTTAATCTTAGTAAATTTCTTCGGGTTTGAAGAAGTTGTTGATTTCGCGTTCTGCGGATTCTTCGCTGTCGCTGCCGTGAACAATGTTTTCACCGATAGACAGTGCGAAATCGCCGCGGATGGAACCGGGTACGGATTCCAGCGGGTTGGTAGCGCCCATCAGGCCGCGTACTGCTTTAATAGCGTTTTCACCGGAAATTACCATAGCGGCAACCGGGCCGGAGGTGATGAAGTCAACCAGTTCGCCGAAGAAGGGTTTGCCTTCATGTTCAGCATAATGGAATTTAGCCTGAGCTTCGGTCATTTTAACAAGTTTCAAAGCGGAAACTTTGAGGCCGCGGCGTTCAAAACGGGCAATGATTTCACCGATAAGATTTTTTCTTACTCCATCAGGTTTTACAAGTACGAGAGTTTGCTGCATTAAAAATCGCTCCTATTCTTCTTAATTATAATTTTTATACTAAATCGTTAAACGATTTTAGCCTTTTAAAAGTTCCTGGTATTTTTTGCTGTCCAGTTTTTCAATCATTGCGGTAATAAGTTCCACTGCGCCTTCATAATCGTCCAGATGAATAACGGACTGATGGCTGTGAATATAGCGCGTCGGTATGCTGAAGGTTAAGGTTAAAACGCCGTCCCCGTGCAGATGAATACGTCCGCCGTCGGTAGCGCCGCCTTCGGAAATACTGATTTGCGTGGGTATTTTTAAATCTTTAGCAACCTTTGCCGCAAAATCGCGCAGGGCAGTGTTCGGAATCATGCCTGCATCAAAAATTGTAATGGCAATGCCTTCGCCTATTTTGGCAGGCGCAACATCATCTGCAACGCCCGGCGTGCCGCCTGCAACGCAGGTGTCAATAACAAAGGCAACGTCCGGTTTTAAAAGGTTAACGCTGGTCTGCGCGCCGCGCAGGCCAACTTCTTCCTGCACGGTTGCCACACCGTAAACGGTGTTGCCATGCTTTTTGCCGGCCAGTTTATCCATAACGTCAGCCATTACAGCGCAGCCGATGCGGTTATCCCAGGCTTTGCCAAGCAGTGTTTTACCGTCGGCCATAACTGCCATTTCGGCATACGGCGTAACCGGGCAGCCTTCAAACACGCCAAATTTGCGCGCTTCTTTTTCATCCTTAACGCCGATATCAATATACATATCGCGTTTCTGCACTACTTTGGTGCGTTCTTCCGACGTTAAAATGTGGGGCGGCTTGCTGCCGATAACGCCCACCAAATCGCCTTTGCTGCCGTGTACGGTAACGCGCTGGCCAAGCATAACCTGCTCCCACCAGCCGCCAAGGCAGACGAATTTTAAAAAGCCTTCTTTGGTAATATGCTTAACCATAAAACCAATTTCATCCATATGGCTTGCCAGCATAATTTTCGGCGCGTTTTCATCTGCCGAAGCATTGGTAAATACTACGCTGCCAAGTTTATCATAACTTACTTCCGCTTTGCCTGCAAGGCGTTCCTGCAAAAGTTCTTTCATTGGCGCTTCAAAGCCGGAAACGGCGTTTGTTTCCGAATATCTTTTAAGCCACGCCAGTTTGGTTTTTTTATCCATTTTAACGGCCTCCGTGTTTTCTCATTTCGGCAGCCTGTTCGCGCAGACGCGCTACACGTTCTTCGGTGCTGGGGTGAGTGCTGAACATTTGCTGCATCGTTTTTCTGCTGAACGGGCAAACTATAAACATATGTGCCGTAGCTTCGGTTGCACCCGGCATGGTGCGGCGCTGTGCATAAGCGTCAATTTTTAAAAGCGCATCAGCCAGTGCATCCGGGTCGCCGCTGAGTTCGCCGCCGCCTTCGTCAGCCATGTATTCGCGGGAGCGGGATACCGCCATTTGAATTAAGGCCGCAGCAATAGGCGCCAGAATCATAATCAGCAGAGTAACAATAAAGTTGCCGCCGTTGTTGCCCTCGTCGTCGCTGTGGCCGCCGCCGAGGAACATGCCCCACTGGGCAATGGTTGTAATAATACCGGCCATGGTAGCCGCAATGGTGCTTATTAAAATATCGTTGTGCTTAACGTGGCTCAGTTCGTGGCCGAGCACACCGGCAATTTCGCGTTTGTCAAGCACGTCATACAGCGCCGTTGTTACGGCAACCGCAGCGTGTTCCGGGTTGCGGCCGGTAGCAAAAGCGTTCGGCACCGGGCTGTCGATAATATAAACCTTCGGCATCGGCAGGTTGCCGCGGCGGGCAAGCTCCTGCACCATTTTATATAATGCCGGCGCAGACTGTGCGTCAACTTCGCGCGCATTGTAATGCCTCAGCACCATTTTGTCGCTGTTCCAGTAAGCATAAAAGTTCATGATTACCGAAAAGCTGAGCATCACAATCATGCCCTGCAAACCGCCGAAATAATCGCCGATAAGCACTAAAAGCACGGTCAGTGCTGTCATTAAAAAAGCTGTTTTCATAATAATTTGTGTCCTCCTTCATTTCATAAAACAAAACACTGCAAAACATTTAAGGCAAAGCCCTATTAAATATTATAACAATTTTAAGATTAACTTTCAAATACCATATAAGCCATTAATGTAAAACTTCTGTGACAGGCACCAGTTTCAGCCCCGAAGCCTTAACCTCGTCTATAACCTGCTCCCAGGCGTTAACGGTATGCGGACGGGCATGGCAAATGGCAATGGCGCTGCCGTATTTATCAGCAATGGCCGCAGCCTGCCAGATTTTTTTAATTATTTCGTCCTCGTTCGTGCTGTTGTCAAGGAAAATATTATTGCGCCCGGTCGGTACGCCCATACCTGCCGCCAGTTTATCGCCCAGCGATTTGGCATAGGTATTGCTGTCTACAAAGAACAGCCCCTGGCGTTTGATTTCTTTTAAAACGGCGAGCATGGTGCGTTCATCGCTCGTTGCCTTACTGCCCTGATGGTTATTTACGCCGCTGATTCCCGGCAGGCTGTTAATCAGTTCGCCGGTAAGCTGCATAATGCGTTTGTCATCCATACTGGTAAGCACCGTACTTTTGCCCTCGCTCATTGCTGAAGCGTTCATCGGCTCCATAGGCAGATGCAGCATGGCAACCTGGCCGCCGCCGTTAATTACATGCAGCGAATCACTGCTGAAATCACGGTACGGAATAATGGCAAAACTGAACGGCGCACGCAAATTTACAAGACGCTGCACCAGGTCTACATCATAACCGCAGTCGTCAATTATTACGGCAAGCCTGCCGTGGTGGCTGCGTGTTGTGGTTTGCTCCTTTTTAATATCCTTATCAGGCTTATCCAAATTAAGGTTATGGTAAAAATAAACCGTATCCGTAACAAATTCTTTGGTCCCTTCACCGGCTTTGGTGCTGATGGCAATATCAAGCCTTACGGAATCCCAGTCGTTATAGGTTGTTTCTTCCATGCGGACGGTTTTTAATTTACTGCCTTCCAGCTTGCCTGCAAGCCAGTTTGCAGCGTCACGCAGCTGGGTATCGCGCGGAACGCCGATGGCCAGTTCACGCTTGTTCCAGATTACTTCTGCGCCGGAGCGCTGTTTTTCCTTCTGGCTGCTGCGTCCGTTATCGGTAAGCTGCCAGTTGTCACGGGTCAGCAGAATATCGTCAACGGCCTTCTGCGCCGATTTTGATTCTTCCAGCAATTCTATCTGCGACGGTCCGGTAATGCCCGTGTTTTCAACATCCTTTTCGGAACGCGAGGAAGCATAATAAATTCCCGCCGCTGCGGCAGCGAGCAAAACCACTGCCAGCAAAAGAACGGTAAACCAGTTGGAAGATTTTTTGCTCCTGCCTCTTTTAGCCATAATGTCCTCCTTTAATCAGGCCCGCGGATGGGCTTTTGCGTAAATATCACGCAGGCGTTTATTGGTTAAATGCGTATAAATCTGCGTTGTGGAAATATCCGAATGCCCTAAAAGCTCCTGCACACTGCGCAGGTCGGCGCCGTTATCCAAAAGATGCGTGGCAAACGAATGGCGCAGAATATGCGGGGTAAGCGCTTTGTTGATGTTTGCTTTTCGGCCGTAGGCGCGGATAATCTGCCAGAAGCGCTGGCGAGTAAGTTCATGCCCGCCGAAAGCCAGAAAAACTATGTTGGTGTTTCTATCCTCATGCGTAAGTTTTGGGCGCACTTTTTCAAGGTACTGCTGCAAAAATTCCGCCGCAACAGAACCAAGCGGCACAATACGCTCTTTGCTGCCCTTGCCGAACGCAATAATATACTTCATGTTTAAATCAACGCGCTCCAGCGTAAGGTTAATAAGTTCGGAAACGCGCATGCCGGTAGCGTACAGCACTTCAAGCATCGTGCGGTCACGAAAACCCTCCGCTGTTGTTATATCGGGCTGGTTTAATAGGCGCACAACCTCGTCCTCGCTTAAAACGCGCGGCAGCTTAATGCCTTTGGTGCCTGCTTCAACAACTTCTGCCGGGTTGGCATCCATATAGCCTTCGGCAGTCATAAAGCGGTAAAACGCCTTAATGGCTGCCAGCTTGCGTGCAATGGTTGCCGCGGCAAGACCTTTTTCCTTCAGCTGCGTCATATACCCGGTTATCTGCTCACGGCTTACATTAACCAGCGCATCGCTGTTTTTAAAGCCAAGCGTTTTGCAAAACAGGCGCAAATCACGCTCGTACGCCTGCCTGGTATTTGCCGAAAGGCCAAGTTCCACTGTTAAATATTCCAAAAAAAGCTGCATCCTGCCTGTCATAAAAATACCCTATATAAAGAAAAACAACGCCACAGCGCCGTTTTTCTTAGCTTTTTATTGTTGCTCACGTCTTTCCGGCTGCATAATTGTAATGTTTGCCGCCGGGGAAATTGTAGAAATGGCATGCTTATAAACAAGCTGCTGCTTGCCTTCGTTTTCTATAATAACGGTAAAATTATCAAACCCGCGTACCAGCCCCCTGATTTGGAAACCGTTTACAAGGTAAATAATTACGCCAAGGTTTTCCTTTCTGACATGGTTTAAAAAGCTGTCCTGCAAATTCATAGCCGGTTTTGCATTGTTCATGGTCATTTACAGCCCCTCCATAATTTTATTATTGTTATAATTTTAACCTATCTTAAACTTTTCTACAACTGTTTTAATCATTTCTGCCGTAACATTTTCGTAATTGGGTTCTGCGTCAAGGTTAAACCATTTTACATACGGCATTTTTTTGTACCAGGTAAACTGCCTTTTGGCAAAATTGCGCGTTGCCTGTTTAATTTTGTCAACGGCGGTTGCCTTATCCCACTCGCCCTTTAAGTACAGCACTGTCTGCCGGTAGCCGATAGCCTGCATGGACTGCGCCGATTCCGGCACGCCTTCTTCAAGCAGGCGGCGCGTTTCTTCTATCAGCCCCTGCTCCAGCATAATATCCACGCGGCGGTTAATGCGCTCGTACAGCACACTGCGCTCCATGCGCAGGCCAAAAACGGCAGCGTCATAAACGAGTTCTTCGCTTTTGCTGTGCGAAAGGTCATCCCCGCTTTCGGCGGCTTCAATAGCGCGTATCACACGGCGCGTGTTGTTAATATCTATTTTCCCGGCTTCTGCCGGTGCAGATTTTACAAGCCTAGCATAAAGCTCTTCCTTGCCCTGCTCAGCCAGAAGTGCTTCAAGCTCCGCGCGCAGTGCGGAATCTTCACCTTTGGAGCTGAACTTGTAATCTTCAAGCAGCGCCTTAATATAAAGCCCCGTACCGCCAACTATAATGGGCAGTTTGCCGCGCGCTGTAATTTCGTCAATCAGCCTTTCGGCGCGCTCTTTAAAATCAACCACGTTAAACGAGGCTTCCGCCGGCAGAATATCCACCATATGGTGCGGCACAAGCGCCAGTTCCTCCGCCGTTGGTTTGGCCGTACCGATATCCATGCCGCGGTATACGAGCATTGAGTCGCCCGATATAATTTCGCCGTCCAGCGCTTGGGCGAGGGCTATGCCGCAGTGGCTTTTGCCCGTTGCCGTAGGGCCGAGAATAACGGCCATTTGCTTTTTCATAACTATCTCCTGATAATTCCGTATTTTACGCGGCTGTACCTGCCGCCCTGAATTTCCGTGCAGCCCAGGCCGCGCAGAAAACTTTCGCTGCGCTCTTTAATTACAACGCGCGGTGCGGCTTTCAGCGCCAGCTCTATTATCTCCGTGTTAATTTCCTTTTCGTAGGCCAGCGGCCGCAGCGGCTTCATGTTAGCCGAAGTTTTTACGCCGAAGCGGAACATAGGGTCAAAATAAACCGCGTCAAAACTGTCCGGCTGCACATTCATCAAATAATCATCCGCCCTGGCGTGTACAGCTTTTATTCTGCGCATGGCAGCGTCAACGTCCTGCCTGCCGGTTTCATAGCAAGCAAGTCCGCGTGCCACAACAAAAGCAAGCAGCGGCGATGCTTCCACGCCAACCACTTTGCCTGCGACGCCCACCGCGTAGCTTGCCACAATGGCATCGCTGGCAAGCCCTAAAGTGCAGTCCAGCACTTTCATGCCCGGTTTTAAGGCCAGCGCTTCTATTAAGTGGTCGCTTTCTCCTGCGGCAACGTGTTTTAAGCGCAAATCGGCCATGCTGGGGTGAAAAAAGAACCTACCTTCTTCCGTAAACACCTGCGGGCCAAGTTTTGTTGCCACCAAAAGCGCGCTTACGCTGTGCTTTTGGCACAGTTCTTCCAAACTGCAGCTGCGCCCGCGGCGCAGGTACGGCACGCCAAACCCCTGTGCCCAGGCGCGCGCCTGCCACTGCAGCCCGCTGTTGCGCCCTGCCGTTACGGCAAATTTCTGCCGCATCATGTGCGTTTAAACATTTTATAAAGCTCTGCCGAGCTTATTTCTATCATACACGGGCGTCCGTGCGGGCAGGTAAACGGATGCTCCGTATTGCACAAATCAATAATCAGCTGGCGCATCTGGCGCATATTCAGCACCTCGCCTGCTTTTATTGCTGCCTTGCATGCCATCATGTGCAGCATGTTCTGGCGCAAATCGCTCGGGCTGATGTTTTTCATCTCGCTCAGCATTTTGGTTATCTCGCGGATAAAATCTTCCGCACCGTCCGCCTTTATATCGGCAGGCAGGCTGGAAACCCTTAAAAGCGCTTCCCCGGCCGGTTCTATATCCACGCCGAGGCGCGAAAAATCTTCACGGTGCTTTTCGATAATTTCCGTATCGTGCGCGGTAACATCAATGTACAGCGGCATCAGCATGGTCTGCGCCGGTATGTTGTTATGCGCGTTAACAAATTTATCGTACAAAATGCGTTCATGCGCAGCGTGCTGGTCAATTAAATACAGGGTATCTTCGCTTTGAGCAATAATAAAGGTTTTATCCACCTGCCCAATCGGCCAGATGCTTTCCGTTTCGCTGTCCGTACCGGTAAAATCAATAACGTTTGCGGCAACTTCGTCCTGCTTTTTAAACTCCTCGCGCACTTCGTTAATGGTATAAACAGGCTCTGTTTTAGGCGAAGTGTATGTATATTCCACCTGTTTCCACACTTCGCTCTGCACTGGTTCAGGCTGCGGCTCATGTGCCGGAGCTGTTTTAAAAATATCTGCGTAAGCAGGCTTTGGCTGCTGCACCGGTGCCGGTTTCGGCGCGCTCTGCTGTTTCGGCAGCGGCATATCATCTGTGATAATGCCCTGCCCCACCGGCTTAAACACCGCAAGTTCGCTGTCCGGCAAAAGGTCAAGCGCCTGCTGCGGCTTGGCGCTCATAGGTTTTGTAAGTGCGTCTGTCAGCGCTTTATACATTGCTTTATAAATTACGCTGTCGTCGCTGAATTTTATTTCGCTTTTCTGCGGATGCACGTTAACGTCAATGGTGTGCGTATCAACCTCTACCATCATCACGGCAAAGGGAAAACCGCTTTTCGGCACCTGCGACTGGTAAGCATGGTCAATCGCCTTGCTCATCATGCGGTTGTTGATAATGCGGTCGTTAACTATAAAAGTCTGCCACTGGCGCGTGCCTTTTAACAAAGTAGGCTTACCAATATAGCCCGTAATTTTTACGTCGGTGCCGGTAAAATCCACTTTTAAAAGTTCGTCACTAACTTTTTTGCCGTACAGGGAGGTAATGGCGTCAAACAAACTGCCGTTGCCGGGCGTGCTTAACACCTCTTTATCGTTGCTTATAAGCTTAAAGCGCACATCCGGACGTGAAAGCGCAAGCCGCGTTAAAAGTTCGTTAATATAGCGGCCTTCCGTTGCATTGGTGCGCAAAAACTTGCGGCGTGCCGGCACGTTAAAAAACAGGTTCTCCACAATAACCGTTGTGCCTGCCTGCCCGCCGGTCTGCTGGCATTCGGTCTGTTCGCCGCCGTCAATGCGGATGCTAGTTGCAAATTCTTCATCCGCCGGGCGCGTTAAAAGCTGAAAATTACTTACGGACGCAATACTCGGCAAAGCCTCGCCGCGGAAGCCCAGCGTATGAAGGCTCATTAAATCTTCCGCCGCGCGGATTTTGCTTGTTGCGTGGCGCAGCACCGCAAGCTTTGCATTGGCTTCCGTCATGCCGCTGCCGTCGTCCGCCACGCGGATATACTGCGTGCCGCCTTCAAAAATTGTAACATCTATCTTTCCGGCACCGGCGTCAAGGGCGTTTTCTACAAGCTCCTTAACTACCGAAGCCGGTTTTTCAACAACTTCACCGGCCGCAATCTGGTTGGCCGTGTTCTGGTCTAAAAGCTTTACTTCTGCGCTTACGGTCATAAAGCACCTCCTTCGCGCTTAGCCTCCTCCTGCAATTTATATAATGTGTTCATCGCCTCAATAGGCGTCATGCTCATAACATCCATATTGGCAAGGCGCTGCTGCAACGCGCTGCCAAACAGCGAGCCCATCATGCCGCCGTCCTGCTGCTGTGCAGGCTGCGCCTGTTTCGGCCCTTCGCTGTCGTATTCCTTTAAAAATTCATTGGCTCGTTCCAATACCTTTTTGGGCAGCCCCGCCAGGCGTGCAACGTGTACGCCGTAGCTTTTATCGCTGCCGCCGCGCACAATGCGGCGCAAAAATACAATATCGTTGCCGCGTTCCTTAACCGCAACGCTGTAATTTTTTACGCCCTCCATAATGTTTTCCAGCTCAATAAGCTGATGGTAATGCGTGGCAAACAGCGTTTTGGCTTTAATTTTTTCGTGAATGTATTCCATAACGGCGCGGGCAATGCTCATACCGTCAAAGGTACTGGTGCCGCGTCCTACTTCGTCCAGAATAATAAGGCTGTTTCTGGTGGCGTATTTTAAAATCTGCGCCACCTCGTTCATTTCCACCATAAAGGTGCTTTGCCCCGTGGCAAGGTCGTCGCTGGCGCCCACGCGGGTAAAAATCTTGTCCACCGGGCAAATGCTGGCCTGCCGCGCAGGAATAAAGCTGCCCATCTGCGTCATCAGCGTTAAAAGCGCAACCTGGCGCATATAGGTGGATTTACCCGCCATGTTCGGCCCGGTAATGATAATCATGCGCTCGTCCGTGCTGTTTAAGTTGGTATCGTTGGGCACAAAAATATCGCGTTCCAAAAGGCGTTCCACAACCGGGTGGCGCCCGTCAAGGATACGTATTTCGCTGCGGTTGTTCAGTTCCGGCTTAATATAGTTATATTTAAACGCCGCTTCTGCCAGCGAAGCCAGCACATCGATATTGGCCAGCGCGCGCGCGGTTTCCTGTATCTCCGGTATTTTGGCGCGTATCTGCTCGCGCAGATTGTTAAAAATATAATATTCAAGCTGTTCGATTTTTTCTTTGGCACTTAAAATTTTATTCTCAAAATCCTTCAGTTCCGGCACAATGTAGCGCTCGGCATTAACAAGGGTCTGCTTGCGCACAAAATAATCCGGCACGGAAGCCGACTGCCCCTTGCTGACTTCGATATAATAGCCGAAAACCTTGTTGTAGCCTACTCTTAAGGTTTTAATGCCTGTTTCTTCTTTAATGCGCTGCTCAAAATTCTGCATCCATGTTTTGTTGTCGCTGGCAATGCTGTGCAGCTCGTCCAGTTCCAAATCAAATCCGGTGCGTATCATGCCGCCTTCACGTACGGAAAACGGCGGCTCGTCCACAATCGCCGCTGCCAGAGTATCGTAAATTTCCTGATGCAGATGAATTCCGCCGGCAAGATGCGCAAGCAGGCGGCTTGACGCACTGTTTAAAAGCTCTTTTATGCCTGGCAGCACGGCAAGCGAACTGCGCAGGGCAACCAAATCGCGGGCGTTGGCGCTGCCTACTTCGATGCGGGAAATAATGCGTTCCAAATCGAAAACTTTTTTCATTTCTTCCGCAAGGCCGGTACGCAGCTGCAAATTTTCCAAAAGCTCTTTCACTGCCTGCTGGCGCGCGTTTATCTGCGCCAAATCCAAAAGCGGGCATTCAATCCAGCTGCGGAGCTTGCGCGCGCCCATGCTGGTTACGGTAAAATCAAGCACATCCAGAAGCGTGCCGCGCTTAGTGCCGTCACGCATGTTTTTAACAAGCTCCAGATTGCGGATAGCTGTAGCGTCAAGGTTCATAAATTTTTCCACAGCTATTCGTGTCAAACGGTTTATATGCGTTAAATCCGCCTTAACGGTGCTGTGCAGATAACGCAGCATGTGCTCCGCCGCACTGTGTACAAGGGCGTCGCCACCGTATTCGCTGTCAGCAAAATGCGCGGCAAAATAATCGGCATTTTCGTTTTCTTCCTGGTAGAAAGATATTGCACATTCCGGCAGCTTTGCCTTCAGCCATGCTTCCAGTTTTTCCCAGCCTTCAATGCCGCTGTATACCACCGCTTCTGCCGGCTGTATACGGAACAGCTGCTCCTGTACCGCGCTCAGCATTTCGCTGCCTTCGCCGGTAAACCACTGGCACTCGCCGGTAGAAATATCTGCCGCCACAAGGCACAAACGCGCGCCGTCCTGCTGCAAAAACACCAGAAAACGGTTATGCTTATCGTCCAAAAGCTGCTCGTTTAAAGCCGTGCCCGGCGTAATAATTTTTATAACCTTGCGCTCTACAATGCCTTTGGCAAGCTTGGGGTCTTCCACCTGCTCGCAAATAGCAATGCGGTAGCCTTTTTTTATCAGCTTGGCAATGTAGCCGTCAACACTGTGATAAGGCACGCCGCACATGGGTATGCGTTCTTCAAGCCCAGCGGCACGCCCGGTTAAAGTAATATTCAGTTCGCGCGACGCCGTTAAGGCATCGTCAAAAAACATTTCGTAAAAATCGCCCAAACGGAAAAACAGCAGTTCATCCTGATGCTGGCGTTTAACTTCCAGATACTGCTGTACCATAGGCGTATAGTTTGCAGCCATTTTATTCTGCCTGTCCTTTCACAAGCCAAGTCTGCGCATTGCAGATTTTTACGTTAACCTTCTGCCCTGCCGTAAAAGTGCGCCCTTCCGTGGGCCACAGCACGAGTTTATTGGTGCGCGTCCTGCCGCTCCATACATTGGGGTTATTGGCGCTCGGTCCTTCGGCAAACACCTCGTAGGTTTTGCCAACCATTTCTTCGTTGCGCTTCAGGCTGTTTTCGTTCTGCACTGCCATTAAACGGTTAAGGCGCGCTTTTTTAACGTCCAGCGGCACCTGCCCTTCCATTTTGGCGGCAGGCGTACCGCTGCGCTTACTGTAAATAAAGGTGTAGGCAGCGTCAAAGCCAACCTCTTTTACAAGAGAAAGCGTTTCTTCAAAATCTTCTTCCGTTTCACCCGGGAAGCCCACTATTATATCGGTTGTAACAGCGGCATCCGGCACATAGCGGCGAATCATTTTCACAAGTTCAAGATACTGTTCGCGCGTGTAGCCGCGGTTCATCATTTTTAAAATGCGGCTGGAACCTGCCTGAAACGGCACATGGAAGTTTTCGCAGATGTGTTCACATTCCGCAACCGCCTGAACAACGTCCTCACCCATGTCGCGCGGATGGCTTGTCATATAGCGGATGCGCTCAACGCCGGGCACATCATTTATGCGGCGCAGAAGTTTGGCAAACATGCCCTTTTCGCCAAAATCCTTGCCGTAGGAATTTACGTTCTGCCCAAGCAGGGTAAACTCTTTGTAGCCGTTAGCCACTGCCTGTTCAACTTCTTCCACAATGTTTTCAATGCTGCGGCTGCGCTCGCGCCCGCGCACATAAGGCACTATGCAGTAAGTGCAGAAATTGTTGCAGCCGTACATAATGGGTATCCACGCCGAAAACCCGCTCTGGCGCACGCGGTTGCCTTCAAATTCACTGTCAGCAATTATCATATCGTCATAAATGCGGCCGCCTTTGTCCACCAGAAAATCTGTAAGAATTTCCTTAAAGCTGTTTACATGCGCAGTGCCTATTAATAAATCAATCTGCGGATGCTTTTTAATAAGCTTTTCGCCGTCTTTCTGCGCCATGCAGCCTGCCACACAGATAACCTGCCCCGGATGGTTTTCCTTAACGCGCTTCAGTTCGCCGATTTTGCCTAAAATGCGTTTTTCCGCGCTTTCGCGTACGCAGCAGGTATTAACAACGATAATATCCGCATTATGAAAATCGTCCGCTTTGGCATAGCCCATTTCCTCCAGCTGCCCGGCATAGTGCTCGGCGTCGCTTTCGTTCATCTGGCAGCCGTAATTGAGGATAAAATAAGTTTTTCCCTCAGCAGCATCAACAAAATTTTTATCTGAAATCATACTTACCTCCAAAAATCTCTAATAATAAATTATACCATAATTTAAGCCCTTTCAGCAATTTTTGCAGTAAGCAGCGGCTAATTTTAGGTTGAAATTTTAATTTAATTATAGCATACTTTGACTTTTGCGTTATGTTTGATATAATAATTATAGAAAAACAAACGGCTGCCGATAGACGGTCAGCCGCAAATATTGAAAAGTTGTTATAAGTAACGACCGTCAAAGTTTGCGAGGCTAATGGCGGCCGTTACTGTTTTTTTGCGTAGTCTTTTCCGAGGGCATAGCCAAGAGAAAATACTGTTATTGTATAACTGATAATGGTTAAAATATCAATAACTTCCATACTATCCCCTTCTGCATAGTATTTCCGTTTTACGGATTTCTATGTCAACGGAGGGTCACAGTCCCTCCGGGGAGGGCTAACCGCCTACCGTTATGGCAGCACATTTGCCTAGATAGTTTAACAGAAAAATATAATCCTGTAAAGATACTTTAAGCGCACCCGTTAACAGCGGATGCGCTTGTTGTTTTTTATTATTAAATTTACCTGCCGTGCAGCCTGCGCTCTGCTTTTTCCGCTTCATACGCGGCTTTCTGTTCAAAATAAAGTTCGGGCGTCCAGCCTTTTTCCAGCATTCTTACAAGCAGCTTGCCGGTGTTGGCTGCATCGTCATAAGCAGTATGCCACAAACCCGCCGTGTCAACCTCCTGCTCCTCGGTTGCGCGTTTCAGCCCTGTTGTAAGTTCATCACCCTTCCACAGCTTGTAGGCTTCGGCAAGGTCAAGGTAATCTTCATACTGAACCGGGTTTTCTATTTTATGGCGCTCGCAGCCGGTGTTTAAAACTTTGTAATCTTCCGTGCCCCAGGCAACAAAATAAGTCTGCCCGGCTTCGTAAATTTCCGTCAGCTTCGCCACCATTTCCGGGTATTCAATGCCTTTTTTCATGTCCTTTTCGGTAATCATGCAAAAATCCATGCTGTCTTTTGCCTGTTTGGGGTAAAAATGCGGCTTTACAAAATTCTGTATTTTACCGTCCTCTTTTAATTCCGCGCCCGTCAGCTTAACCGCGCCAATTTCAATAATTTCCGAAAAAAATCCCCGCGGCCGCCCAACCGGCTTGGTATATGTTGTAAACTCAAAATCCACCAGTAAAAAATCCTTCATTGTTACGCCTCTTTCGTCAATTTATGTTAAAACGCTTAGTGCCTGTGCAGCAGCGCGCGTTCCACGCTCCAGTAAACCGCGTCCTGCCCAATCATATCGTATACGCCCCCGCGCTTGAGCATTTCCATTGCTTCATCCTGCAAACTGCAAAGGTAAATCTTTTTGCCGGCGTCCTTCATTTCCTGCACAATTTTGGCAAATTCCTGCACGCCGCTGATGTCAATATCCGGCACGCCGCGCATTGAAAAATATACATAGCCGTAACGCTTTGCCTTTTTGGGTATCTCCTCAAGGCGTTCCGTATTGGCGAATACAATCGGCCCGTTAATGTAGCAAACCAGCCCGTCATCCGGCAAATCCTCAATTTCTTCGTGCAGGCGCTGCGGGTCAATTTCGTCATAAGTAATGCGCAGGTGTGAAAAACGCACAGCCTGCAAAACAAGCCCGATAATAACGCCAATCATAATGGCGGTTGTCAGGTCAACAATAATCGTCGTCAGCATGGTAACAACAAATTTTAAAATAGCGCCTTTAAATTTGCCTTTTAAAATAAAATTAATCGTTACCCATTCGTTCATGCGCCACGAAACCACCATCAAAACACCGGCCAGCGCCGCCAGAGGAATCTGGCTCATTACCGGCGCCAGCACAAACATGGCCAGCAAAATGCCAAGCGCATGAAAGATGCCCGTCAGGCGCGTAACCGCACCTGATTTTACCGCCACGCTGGTACGCGCTATAGCCGCCGTTGCCGGAATGCCGCCAAAAAACGGCACTATGATATTGCCAATGCCCTGCGCCAGAAGTTCACGGTTGCTGTCGAGCCTTGCGCCGGTCATACGCGAAGCAGTTGCGCCGCACAACAGGCTTTCAATCATCGCCAGCACCGCAATACTCACGGCCGGCGCCAAAAGCCCGATAACAGTACGGAAATCGAGCAGTGAAGCAAGCTCCAAACGATCGTCCAAAATAAGCGTTGCCGGTATGTTGCCTACCACTGCCACATCAAGGTTCAGCGCAATATTGGCCGCTGTCGCCACAATAATGGCAAACAGCGAAGAAGGTATATACTTGCTGTACCGCATCGGAAACAGCAGCATCATCAGCATTACAAACAGGCCAATGCTCACCGCCGTCATATTCGGCTCAAAGCCAAGCTGCCAGTAACTTAAAAACTTCTCCGTTACACTGCTGCCTTCGGAGGTAACGCCAAAAAAATTATCAATCTGCCCCATGGCAATAATAACGGCAATGCCGGAGGTAAAGCCGCTGATAACCGGCATCGGGATGAACGAAATCAGCTTGCCCAGATGCAGCACCCCTGCTATAACGAGAATAATGCCCGCAAGCACAGTAGCCACAAACACGCCCTGCAAGCCGTACTGCGCGATAATGGACATCAATATCGCCGCCATGGCGCCCGTCGGCCCGGAAATTTGAAAATACGCCCCGCCAAGCGCGCTGATGATAACACCGGCAATAATTGCCGTTACAAGGCCTGATGCCGCCGTTGCGCCGCTGCCCACGCCAAAAGCCAGTGCCAGCGGAATAGCCACCGCCGTAACGGTAAGCCCGGCCATTAAATCCTGCATCAGCATCATTCTATCGTAATTGCGGAACTCTTTAATCAGGTCACGCTTAAACCTTTCCACCATCATTTTTACAGCAACCCCTTTGTTGTTAAATTAAAAACGCAATTTCATAAACAGCTTATGGCAATATTTTACCATAGCCGGAGCCGCCAAAACAGATGCCCGAAAAGAAAATTTACACGGTTTTGTTTTTACAGGCATTATTGCCCTACACCCATATAAACAACTTTTCAGCTAAAAAAATTTACCCATGCCGAAAAATTTTTTAAATATTTTTTCGCCGCAGGTAAATTTTCGAGGTTAAAAATCCGTTTATGTGGGTGAGAGTTTCTTTTCTTGTTCTCTTTTTTGCTTGTTTTTTCTCTTGTTCTTTTCTTTGCCGTATTACGTTCTTACCTTGTTCAGTATAAGTTAAAAGATTATTATATATAATCTACCTTGTTCCCAATAGTACTAACGTACGTAAGCAGTAAAACCCAATGGGCTTGTGAAAAAGTAAGGGAGCCGTGAAAGCAACAGTACGTTAGCAGCGTTGCCTGACAATCTTGTGCAAACAGGCACTATCTCTAAACTGAGATAGTGCCGTAAGCAGGGCTATGCCGTTAAACTACTTTTGCAGAATCATCCTGCAATAGCCATGTAAAAGCACACAAAAACTCCCGTTGGTTTTGCGTGCCAACGGGAGTTTTGAGAAAACAAAGCAAAAAAGCTTAAATTATAATTTTACTTACAGCACCAGCAGGCTCAAATCGCCAACGGCATTTACTATGCCGCGTACTTCTTCAAGCATTGCCAGGCGGTTATTTTTAACGTTTTCGTCTTCGTCCATAACCATTACGTTGTCAAAAAAGGCGTTAACAGGTTCAATAACCTTTTCACCTGCTTTTAAAACAGCAGCATAATCGTACAGTACAATTTCCGGAATAATTTCCTTGCTTACTGCTGCAACAACTTCATGCAGTTTGTTTTCAGATTCGTCTTTAAACAGCGCGCCGCTGATTGCAACTTCTTTTTCGATTTTTTTGCACAGATTGCTTACGCGCACGGAAACCTGTACCAGAGGCTCTGCATTGCCTGCTTCAACATAAGCAGCCAGAGCTTTGCAGCGTACTGCCAAATCTACCATATCGTCGTTGCGTTTATCGGCAAATACTGCATCGATAACGTCGTAACGGATGCCCTGGTCCATCAAAAGGTTACGCAGGCGCTGTTTGAAGAATTCCATAATCTGCGGCACCAGTTTGCCGGTTTCTTCCGGTTTGATGTCCAACAAATACAAAGTACCGGCAATAATTTTAGCCAGTGAAATATGATAGTTTGCATCAATCAGGATATTGATAACACCAAGAGCCTGACGGCGCAGCGCATACGGGTCCTGAGAACCGGTAGGAGCAAGCCCGCGGCTGAAAGTAGCGCAGATGTTGTCGAGTTTGTCGCCGATACCGACAATGCGGCCGATGGTTGTTGCCGGCAGTGCGTCGCCTGCAAAACGCGGCAGATAGTGTTCAAAAATTCCGGTGGCAACTTCAGGTTTTTCACCGTCCAGCAATGCATATTCGCGGCCCATTACGCCCTGCAGTTCGGTAAATTCAATTACCATGCCGGTAACAAGGTCGGTTTTGCACAAAAGTGCGCAGCGGCGCAGTTCTTCTTCATCAACGGGGGTGTTAATGGCAAAGCGTAGCATTTCCGCCATTTTAACAAGGCGCTCGCTCTTATCGTACATATTGCCCAGGCCTTCCTGGAAGGAAACAGTTTTAAGTTTTTCCAGACGGTCTTCCAGTTTGATTGCACGGTCTTCGTTAAAGAAGAACTCGGCATCGCTCAAACGTGCGCGCAGTACGCGTTCATTGCCGTGGGTTACAATATCAAGGTGCTCGCTGCCGCCGTTGCGTACGGTAATAAATTTATTCAGCAGATTGCCGTCTTCGTCAAGCACGGGGAAATATCTCTGGTGCTCACGCATCGGGGTAATAATGCATTCTTTCGGCAGGCTCAGGAATTTTTCCTCAAACTTGCCGCACAAAGCTGTCGGCCATTCAACAAGGTAGTTTACTTCTTCAAGCAGGTCTTCGTTAATCTCGGCTTCGCCGCCGTTCTGCGCAGCCAAATCCTTAATCTGCTGCAAAATCAGCGCACGGCGTTCATCCTGGTCAACCATTACAAAATTGTCGTACATAATTTTTTTGTAATCGCCGGCCGAAGGAATTTCCACAGCGCCTTTAACTCCTGCCAAAGCAGAATAAACTTTGTTGCCAACTTTGCTGAGCGCTGCGCTGAGCAAGCCCTGGCTTTCTGCCGCAGCTTTAAGCGACTGCTGCATAAAGCGGTGGCCCATGCTGAATTTGCCGCTTTTTACACCGCAGATTTCAACAGGGATAATCTGGTCGCCAAACAGGGCAACCATCCAGCGGATAGGACGTACAAAACGGAATTCGTAATCTGCCCAGCGCATGGTTTTCGGGAAACTTAAAGAAGTTAAAATGTCCATTAAAAGGCCCGGCAAAAGTTCAACAACGGGCTGGCCTGCCAGATGCTTAACGGCATAAACGTAGTTGTCGCGTACAACAAGGTCTTTTACGTCAACGCCCTGGCCGCGCGCAAAACCCTGTGCAGCTTTGCTGGGTGCGCCGCTTACATAGGCAATTTTAACGGAAGGGCCTTTGGCTTCAACAACAACGTCAGCCTGTGTTTCGGCAACGCCATCGGCAATAAACGCCATACGGCGGGGAGTGCCGTAAACGGTAATATCTTCAAAAGGAATGCGCAGTTCCTGCATTTTAGCAGCTGCAAGTTCTTTTAACTGTTTTAAAATGCCGGGCATAAATTTAGCCGGTATTTCTTCGGTGCCAATTTCAAACAATAATTTTTCCATTATAAATTCTCCCCTTTCAGCATCGGGAAGCCGAGCTTCTCCCTTTGTTCAACATAAGCGGCGGCACACAGCCTTGCCATGGCGCGCACGCGGGCAATAAAGGCCGTTCTTTCGCTTACGCTGATTGCCCCGCGGGAATCGAGCAGGTTAAAGGTATGCGAGCATTTCAAAACATAGTCGTAAGCCGGGCGGATATAGCCTGCTTCGATTACGCGTTTTGCTTCTGCTTCGTACTTGTCAAACAAATCGAACAGTAAATCGGTATCGGCAATCTGGAAATTGTAGTAGGACTGCTCAACTTCGTTGGTATGGAATACATCGCCGTAGGTAACGCCGTCAACCCACTGAATGTCGAATACGTTTTCCACGCCCTGAATGTACATGGCAAGGCGTTCCAAACCGTAGGTAATTTCTACGCTGACGGGTTTAACGTCAATGCTGCCAACCTGCTGGAAGTAAGTGAACTGGGTAATTTCCATGCCGTCCAGCCATACTTCCCAGCCAAGGCCCCAGGCGCCCAAAGTCGGGGATTCCCAGTTGTCCTCTACAAAGCGGATGTCGTGCTCGTCCTGATGAATACCGAGTTCAGCAAGGCTTTGCAGGTACAGCTCCTGAATATTATCCGGCGAAGGTTTAATAATAACCTGAAATTGATGATGCTGGAAAAGGCGGTTCGGGTTATCTCCGTAGCGTCCGTCTGCCGGGCGGCGGGAAGGCTCTACATAAGCCACGCGCCAGGGTTCCGGCCCGAGTACTCTTAAAAACGTGCGCGGGTTCATGGTGCCTGCGCCTTTTTCAATATCATAGGGCTGCGTTAAAATACATTTCTGTTCGCCCCAGAATTTTTGCAGCTTCAAAATAATTGTCTGAAAATCCATAATATCCCTCCTGTATTTGCGTTACAAAAACGAAAGCCCCCGTCTCTGTAACAATATTAGTTACAGGGACGGAGGCACAAATGCTTCCGCGGTTCCACCCTGCTTGGCTGCAATTTGCAGCCCGCCTCGATGTTTATATAATTTGGCTCCAAGACGCCTTCGCCGCTGTTGCCGGCTTACACCGCCCCGGCTCGCTGAATGTGCGGTTACTACTTCTTATCATTGCTTAACAGAAAATATACCAAATAACTGCTGTTTTGTCAATGCTTAAAAACCGGTCTGGCTTAAAAAGCCGAGGCTTTTTAAAGGTTTGTCGGTCTGGAAAACGATAAAGCGCTGCAAAATTTTTTCAAGCTCCATCAAGGCGCCGCCGCGCACTTTAAAAGGCTGCGGGTTGTTAAAATCAAGCGTTAAAAGCTGCGCCATAAACTCCTGCGCCTCCGTACCGAACGGCAGTTCTTCGCCGCCGTGGCAGTCGTTGCACACAAGCCCGCCCTGCACAACGCTGAAATACGCATCGCCCTCTGCCGGTTTGCCGCAGTTTACGCAGCTCTGGCAGTTGGGCAGAATGCCTGTTAAAAACAGCAGCTTTACTATGTAAGAAAGCGCCACCAGGCGCGGGTTATGCTTTGTAAGCACGCTGCGCACAGCCAAAAGCAGTTCGTATATTTCTTCCTGCGGCTGATGTTCTTCCGTCAGGTTTTCCGTTACTTCCGCAATTAAAGCAGCATAAGCCATCTGCTTTAAATCAAACTGCAACGGATAACTTATAAGTTCGCAGCTTTTTAAAGTGTCCAGCTTCTTGCCGACAAAAAAGTTCATATCAAGCACAGCAAACGGCTGCACCAGCCTGCCGCCGTTAGTACGCGCATACCGCGCACCGTACGCCAGAAAACTTATTTTGCCGTGCCCGCGCGAAAAGCAGACTGCGTACTTATCCGCAGTCTGCCAGTTTTTAACCTTTAAAATTAGTGCTTCGTCGTTAAAACCTTTATCAGTCATTGCTATTCATCCGCATAAACAGGCATTTCCGGCTGCTTTGCCGCACGCACGCGCGTTACGCGGAAGCCTTCGGCACGCAGTACCTCAAAGCTCCAGCCGTCTACCTCAATTTTATCGCCGGGTTCAGGCTTGCGTTCCAGTAAGCCGAACACCAGCCCGCCGATGGTATCTTCTTCCGGTTCTTCAAATTTAATATGCAAAAGGTCGGTAATATCGTCAAGCAGCACCATGCCGTCAAACTCATAAGTGCCGTCGGCGCGGTGCACAACTTCTTCTTCCTTATCGGCGTCATGCTCGTCCTGAATGTCGCCGACAATTTCCTCAAGCAAATCTTCCATGGTTACAAGCCCTGCCGTGCCGCCGTATTCATCGGCCACAACAACAAGCTGCACGCGTTTTTGCTGCATGGTCTGCAAAACCTTGCTTATATCCATGCTCTCCGGCACTACCATAATCGGGCTCATGCGCGAACGCATGTCAAAATTTTCCTTTTCGCTGTCTTTAATGTTAATAAGGCTGCGCACATGCACAACGCCAAGCACATGGTCCTTGTCCTCATGCACCAGCGGGTAGCGCGTATGCCTTGTGGCCATTACTTTGGCAATGTTTTTTTCAAAACTGTCTTCAACATACAGGCATACCATATCCTGACGCGGCACCATAACTTCACGCGCCACACGGTCGGCAAAGTCAAAAACATTATCAAGCAGACGGCTTTCCATATGGTCAAGCTTGCCGCCCTGCTCACTGGCGCTTACAATCATGCGCAGTTCTTCTTCACTGCGCGAAATATCTTCCGTCGGCACCTTATCCATTTTTAATGCTTTAAGCACCGCTTTTGCTGCTTTATTAAAAAACACAACCAGCGGGTACATTAAATAATGGAAAAATATCAGCGGATAAGCTATTGCCATTGCCGCATGCTCCACATGCGCAAGGCTGATAACCCTCGGCACAAGCTCGCCGAACACAACATGCACAAACACAATCAATAAAAAGGCGCATAACACAACCACACCGTCGTCATACCAGTGCTCGCCTATCAAATCGAACCCATCGGCAATAATGCCTGCCAGAAGCGGACCGCAGAACCAGCCCAAAATCAGCGATGACGCCGTTATGCCAAGCTGAACGGCGCTGATATATGTATCACGCTTCTGCGTCATTTTAAGCACCAGCTCCGCACGGCTGTTGCCCTGTGCAATAAGCTCTTCAAGCCTTGCCGGGCGGATGCTTACCAAAGCGTATTCAGATACAACAAAAAATGCGTTTAAGCCTGTAATTAAAAGGGCGGCCAAAATTTTTAATAAATCCGCCACGTGACTGTCAATAAGTCATCTCTCCCCACATAAATAAATTAGCTGCTGTAGCCAAACTGTTTTAAGGCTTTGTCCTTGTTGCGCCAGTCGGGCTTAACTTTAACCCACAAATCCAAAAATACCTTGTCGCCCAAAAGCGCTTCAATGTCACTGCGGGCTTCCAGGCCTATCTTTTTAAGCAGGCTGCCCTTGGCGCCTATAACAATGCCCTTCTGCGATTCGCGCTCCACAAAAATAGTAGCGCGGATATAAATATCGTTGTTGGTACGCACTTTAAATTCTTCAACCTCAACAGCAACGGAATGAGGAATTTCGTCGCGCGTATTTGTCAAAACTTTTTCGCGTATCATTTCAGCTGCAATTACGCGTTCCGGCTGGTCGGTTATCATGTCCTCATCATAATATGCAGGCCCTTCCGGCAGATGTTTGGTAATTTCATCCACCAGCGCTTTAAAATCAGTATCCTGCAAGGCAGATACCGGCACCACGGCGGCAAAATTATAATCGTTTACGTAATTGGCAATAATGCCGAAAAGTTTTGATTTGTCCTCCAGCTTGTCAACCTTATTGGCAACAAGTATTACCGGAGTTTTAACTTTTTTAAGCTGTTCGATAATGTAATCTTCGCCTGCGCCGCGTTTTTCGCTCACGTCAACAACAAAAAGAATTACGTCTACTTCTTTTAACGTGCTTTCTGCCGCGCGCACCATGTACTGCCCAAGTTTGTGGTGCGGTTTGTGAATACCCGGCGTGTCAAGAAACATAATCTGCGCGTTATCCGTATTTAAAATGCACATAATTTTGTTGCGCGTTGTTTGCGGACGATCGCTCATAATGGCAATTTTTTCACCGATAAGCGCGTTTGTTAATGTGCTTTTGCCAACGTTAGGCCTGCCAACCATAGCGGCAAAGCCTGTATAATGTTTGTTCTTTTCTATTTTATTTCTCTCCTTTGTTATTCATGCTTTCCTGCCCAAAACCGTAAGGCAGCAGTTCTTCTGCCGTCATGGTTTTGGTTTCTTCCTTTAAGTTGCCCATAACAACAAGCGGTATGCCAAACTCGGCAATTACCTGGCGGCATGCTCCGCAGGGTGCTACCGGTTCGGGGCTGTCTGCCGCCACTGCCAACATTTTAAACCTGCGCTCACCGGCGCAAACTGCCGCAAATATGGCGTTGCGTTCCGCGCAGCAGGTTAAGCCGTAACTGGCGTTTTCTATATTACAGCCTGTATAAACCTTTCCGCTTTCGGCCAGCAGCGCCGCGCCTACGGCAAAGTGCGAATACGGTGCATAGGCATTTTGGCGCGCTTCAATCGCTGTTTTCATCAGTTCTTTTGCGTCCATTATCTGCCGCCTTCTAAAAATTCCTCGCTCAGTTCAATCTCGCGCAGAGCTTCTTCTTCTTTGGCTCGCATAATTACCTTGTCTTCTTCCGTCATGTGGTCATAACCGAGCAGATGCAAAAGCCCGTGTACGGCAAGGTAAACTACTTCGCGCGTCAGCCCGTGCCCAAATTCTTCGCCCTGGCGCTGCGCAGTTTCGGCAGAAATTATAATGTCGCCCAAAAGGTGTTCTTCCGGCGCGTCTAACAGTTCCGGCTCATCTTCGCCGCCTTCGTCAAGAGCAAAGCTTAAAACATCGGTCGGGCGGTCAACATCCCTGTATTCACGGTTCAGGCGGTGTATTTCTTCGTCATCAACAATGGTAATGTCAACTTCCGTCTGTTCTGTAAGCCCGTGCAGGCGTGCAGCAGCGTTCAGCCCGGCAACAAGCCTGCTCTTTAAAGCATCATCTATTACTATTTTATCCTGGTCATTTTCTAACGTTATCAGCATGTTTTTTCTCCCGTTTATGCTTTTCTTTTTCGTATTCTTCGTAAGCGCGGATAACGGCACCGACAATTTCGTGGCGCACAACATCCGTTTCGCCAAAATTTACCACGCCAATACCGGGAGTATTGCGCAAAATATAGGCGGCCTGCTTTAAACCGCTCTTTTTGCCGCCCGGCAGGTCTATCTGGGTAACGTCACCTGTTATAACCATTTTAGAGCCGAAACCGAAACGGGTTAAAAACATCTTCATCTGCTCCGGCGTGGTATTCTGCGCCTCGTCCAGAATAATAAACGCTTCGTTCAGCGTGCGTCCGCGCATATACGCCAGCGGCGCAACCTCAATCGTGCCGCGAGTAATATATTTCTGAAAGGTTTCATTGCCAAGCATATCATAAAGCGCATCATACAAAGGGCGCAGGTAAGGGTCAACTTTATCCTGCATATCGCCGGGCAAAAAGCCTAATTTTTCACCGGCTTCAACGGCAGGGCGCGTTAAAATAATACGCTCAACTTCTTTGTTTTTCAGCGCCTTAACCGCAAGCGCCACAGCCAGGTAAGTTTTGCCTGTACCGGCAGGCCCTATGCCAATGGTAATCGCATTGCGGCGGATAGCGTCAATATAATTCCACTGCCCCAGCGTTTTTGCCTTAACCTGCCTGCCGCGCCTAGTTACGATAATAGTATCGGCATACATGCGGTGCAGTGCATCAAGCTGCGCTTCGGCAATCATGCGTATGCTGTAACGCACATCGTGCGTGGTAATGGCAGCACCCTGACGCTCCAAAAACAGCAGTTCCTTAAAAAGGTTCTCCAGCTGCTTTACTTCTTCTTCGCTGCCGCTGAAACTGATTACATTGCCGCGCGCTACGATTTTAGCGTCATAACACTCCTGAATAACGCGCAAAAGTTCGTCATTACGCCCCAGAATGGCCAGCATCTCCTGCTGGTCCTGTACTTCAATCAAGCCTTCGCTTTGCATTAAAGTCAAGTCCGCGCTCCTTTCATTACTGCTTAATGGTTATTTTGTTAATTACAACATCTTTTAAAGGTTTATCGTTGGCGTCGGTTGCCACTTTGCCAATGCGGTAAACAACTTCCATGCCTTTGGTTACTTTGCCAAACACGGCATGTTTGCCGTCAAGCCACGGGCAGTCGCGCAGCGTGATGAAAAACTGGCTGCCGCCGGTATCAGGGCCTGCGTTTGCCATAGAAAGTACGCCCGGCCCGTCGTGAAGCAGCTTGCTGCTGAACTCATCTTTAATGGTGTAGCCGGGGCCGCCCATACCGGTTCCCGTCGGGTCGCCGCCCTGAATCATAAAATTATCGATAACGCGATGAAAAATTACACCGTTGTAAAAACCTTTGTTGGCAAGGTCAATAAAATTTTTGCAGGTATTCGGTGCCAAATCGGTTGCCAGAGCCACTTCAAAATTGCCCATATTGGTTTCAAACACCGCCGTTGCCGGAGGCATTGCTTCTTTCTGCGGTTCGCTGCCGCAGGCACTTACAGCCACGCTGCACATAAGCATTATTAACAGTAACAGTTTTTTCAAAACCATTCCTCCCAAAATTTAAAAATAGTTATAAGTATATTATACCTCTTAAAAGACTCGCGCGTCAAAAATTACAGGCGCGAACGCAGCCAGCCGATAACTTCTTCCGCCGCTTTATTGCTGTGATTGGTAAAACTGTGGTCGGCCCCGTTTACAATAACCAGTTTTTTCGGCCGCCCCGCAAGAGCAAAGCTGCGCTGCGCCTGCTCTACATTAACGGTTTCATCCTCACTGCCATGAATTACAAGCAGCGGTCGTTTCTGCCACGCTTTAAGCATTGCCTGCAAATCGTAATTATCAAGGTCACTTACAAAATCCGGCGTCAGCGTAATACTGCCGCGTTCATCCTCCAAATTAAGCGTTTCTCCGTTTTTTAAACGGTTGTAATTCTCGCTGCCCAGCGCATTTTTAAAAGTAGCGTGCAAATCATTTGGCGTTGCCCATAAAGCAAGGCCCGCAATTTCGCTGCGGCGCGAAGCAGTAACCAACGAAGCTGCTCCGCCCATGCTGCGCCCCAGTAAAAAAATACGCGGATTTTTATATTCTTTCATTGCAAAATCAAGCACAGCATTCAGTTCTTCAATCTGATGCGAAAGAATCTGGCTGCCGGTAAAATTAAAACGCAAAACGTTCACAAACAGCGACGCCATCTGCGAAAGATACGCCGCCCTGCCGCCGCCTTCCATACTGCCGCGGAAACCGTGCGCCATTATTAAAAGGTTGTTCGGTGCTTCGTCATCCTGGCATGGCTGAAACTTAGCGTCCATATCTCCATACGGTCCGCTGATTTTTAAATGTTCATCAAATTTAACTCTCATTATACAATCCTTCTTTTATATGGTTATGCTTATATTATATCAAAACCAACAAAAAATATAAAACAATAAAATATTAAAAATAGTTTACAAAACCGGCACTTTAAATATTATTTTACTTAAAATTAAAAACTATTGACAAAAACAACCTGCCATGGTATTATTACTATTGTTCCGTGACACCACGGACATTAAAAACGTGCCGAAGTGGCGGAATTGGCAGACGCACTTGACTCAAAATCAAGCGTGGTTACCCCACGTGCCGGTTCGAGTCCGGCCTTCGGCACCAAAATGAAATTTACGCTTCTGAATTTATTTCAGAAGCGTTTTTGTTTATATAACCTTATTCCTTATCAGCATCAGCGTTTTCCAGCAGCATACGCATGCCGTTAAACATTTCTTCCTGCTGCGGCAAAATTATTTTTTCACGTTCGGACGTTACCTGCTCAAACACTGGCTGCATTATTTCACGGGCAAAACTATACCTGTAATCACTGGCATACATATCTTTCATCAAACCACCGTCAATTGTATCTTTTAATATATCGGCAATTTTTTCTGCCTCTTTCTGGCTTATAAGAAATTCGCCTGCCATATCTTTAAAAACTTCTTCAATAATTTCAACCATTTCTTTGGCATCGTCTTCAATAAATTCATCCAGCACGGCTGAAGAAACGCTGTTAGCGGCTGAACCGCCGACAAATGAACCTATCAGCCCGCCAACCAAACCTCCTACGGCAGTACCTATTACCGGAACTACAGAACCAAGTGCCGCGCCGGCAGAAGCACCTCCGACCCAACCTGCCGTACCGCCTGCAACCGTTGCAGTAGTATTTGTAATATTTTTAAAAAGCTGAGCTGCGGAAATTCTGCCGCGGAAAATATTTATAATATCGACACTTGAAAGCACAACAACAGAAGCTGCCGCCGTTACTACATTGCCGCGCAGCAATTTGGACGCACTTTTCATAGCTGCCGCACCGTAAATATTTTTTCCTGTCCGCAGCGCGTTAACCAGCATTTGTGATGCTTTTGGACCCATCAAATTTACAATAGCATCACTGCTGGCCTTAAAAGCACCATTTAAAACTGATTTTTGCAGCTGGCTTGTAACTACTGCTGTTAAAAATGCCGTGCCGCCTACTTTTAAACCTGCTGCTGCCGCAGATTCCAAAGCAACATCAACATCTTCGCCGCGCCACAACGATATTGCAAATGTCAGTCCGGCACTAAGGCCAAAGCTGTATGCGGCAATAACAGCGCCATTAGCAGCGTCAAACGTGATGGATTCCACCGTACCAGCTTTAGCAATATTTTTAGCCTGCTCATAGGTAAAATTACCTTTGCGCACAATTTCTTTAGCTTTGGCCGGGTCTGTAACGCCAGGCACCTGACCTTTTTTTATACGCTCTGCCATTGCTTTAACGGCATCATCATATTTATCAAGCGGAACCTCTATCTGCATTGGGCTGCCGTCAGCATTAAAATAACGGAAACGGTCATTTTCAAAGCATTCTTTTATACATTTAGCACCTGTTTTGCAGTATTTAGACTGAATATTTACTCCGTCCACAATCCTGTCAGCGCCGTTTTTTGCATTGTTATCTCCGGCAATCACGGAATCCTTTCCGTGCAAAATATCATACAGATGATTGGCTCGTTCGGCTGCAAAACCATGTCCGCGCGGTGTGCTGAATTTATCTATACCGTAATTGGTTGCGGCATTACTTATGTTGCCATAAACATTACCGGCCGCTTCCGCACCAACGGATTTCTTTTGTTTTTTATCTTCCGTAACCATAATGCCTCCAGTATTTTAAATAATCATTAACAGGATATCTTTATTATAACTCTTTTGATAAATTAATTAAACATAATAAAACAGCCTGCACGGTATATCCATGCAGGCTTAAATTTTAATTTTTGTTATGATATTTAGCATCCAATCCGCCGCTGAACCATCTGCCATTTAAAATATTTTTTATGATGTAGTTTTTACTGTCAGCATTAAGGCTGTTGTCTGCTTCAAGTTCTTCTAAAATTTCGTCATAGCTTGTATAGTTGCTTCGCTGATAAACTTTTGCCTGCTTGCCGTCAGCATCAAAAACAGTTTCTGCGCGGTTTTGCGGCGTCCATGCCTCCCATTTTTCCAGCAGCAAGGCGTTGTTGGGGTCGCCGGTGCGGATAAATGCTGCCAGCGATGCTATAAAAATATCACTTAACTCCTGCGGGCCGGGTTTAGCAAAAACATCGGTGCCAGCCGTATACGGATAAGGCTGGTCTGTTAAGAACGGCAAAAAAATGCCATGTGTAGCACCGGTTTTAACTGCATAAGTTTCTCCAACCACTGCCGGGTCATGCCCAAAATCAAACATGCAGACATATATCGGAGCTTTGTAGTTGGCATAAATATCTTCTGCCGATTCATGCCCGTTAAAGAAACCGTAAAATTTACTGCCATATTTATTTGCAAACACAAATTCTTCCGTAGTAAGTTTATCTTTTAACACTTTATCCATACGGTTTTTAAAATATGGGTCACGCGCCAAAAATGAAGTAAATTCATCACTGCTTGCCAGCATTAAAAGAGGCACACTGTTAAATTTTTCGGCTGCAAAACCTTCTTTGGGCAATACTTTGCCGTCGCCATACAAATGAGGAAATGATTTCATTCTGATAAGTGCGCCAGCCATTACAGGAGCAAGCCGTTCTCCGGGCAGCTTCATCAAATAACTGCGTACTTCTTCGCTGCCCTGCATCAGCCATTCTGCTGCATCTTTTTCATCGGCACAAATACCATCGGCAACAACAAGAGGTGCAAGTTTACCGGCAATAATCTTTTGGCTTTCTGCAAAATCAGCAACCGTCAGTCCTCCGCTGAAGGAGATTGCTTTATCAAACTTATCTTTAAACAGCGGCGAAATAAGCATTGCCATTACATCACGCCCGCCGGCAGAAAAGCCGGAAACAGTAATATTATTGGCATCACCACCGAATTTATCAATATTTTTCTTAATCCACTCCAGTGCATACGCCTGGTCAATAAGTCCATAGTTGCCGCTGTCATTAAGCGCATTACTGTTTGCCAGCGCAGGCAAATTATTAAAGCCAAGCAATCCTAAACGATATTGTACAGAAACGTAAACTGCATTAGCTTCTTTGGCAAACTTTTCTCCCATCCATAAACGGCTGTTGCTGGTCTGATTATTGCCGCCATGAATAAACACCAGTACCGGTAGATTCTTCTCGCCTGTATCGGGGCGGTAAACATCAAGAGTTAAAACGCCCTCCTGCCCTATTACATTTTTGCCGTTAAACTGCAAATTGGCAGGAGCATATTGCGAACAATCTTTAACACCGGTATATTTTTCTGCTTTCTGCGGCAATGCCCAGCGTTTTTCTCTATTTGCCTGCTGTGCATAAGGTATGCCAAACCATTTTACAACATTGTATTTTTCGTCATATACACCTTGTACAATGCCTTCACTTGTTTTTACCTGCGCAGAAAATTCTGCGGCAAATGCAGTATTGGCCAATAACATCAAAGTTATTAATAAAACTTTAAAAATTTTCATCATACCCCTCCGCTCACAAATTATTTATAATTACACCTCAAATAATTCAGTATCATAATCTTTACAGCTTTTCATTTTCCGTTCTGTTACAACATCCTGCGGCGATAATTCTCCAAACAACAACGGGCTTCTTTTATCGTGCGCGGCGCAATTTATTTTTACCATACCTGCATTATAATTGGCATAACAATACAGGCAACCGCCGGGGCAGGTATTGTAAGCACCTATATCTATGCTGGCGGCGCAGCAGCACTCCGGTCGCTGATTTTTATCTTTGCCTGCTTTCAGTTTAAACCCGCCGATATTTTCTATTAAGTCCTTGTCTATACATGCCGATGCCATAATGCCAAGCTCCGTAAAATCTGCCGTTTCGGCACAGGTTTGCAGTTTTAACCCGTATTTGTCAGCAATTTTGGCAAGGCGTGCGGCAAAAGCATAAATTTCATCGCTGCTGTAATTAACGGCACCCAGTTTTTGCGCGTTGCGTTTTGTATTGCGGTACTCATCCATAAAACTGATAACACAGCGTTCCGTGCTGCCGCTTAACTCTGCCGCCAACGCTTCAAAGCACTCTAAATGATATTCCATGCTGTACCTGCTGCTGAAAAATATAGGGTCATACCGCCAGATAACACGCTGTCTGCCGGTTTTTGCCGCCAATTCTTTAAATGCAGGCAGCAAAGCCTGCTTTTTATCGGGCAGGCCCGGTTCTATGTCTTTTCCGTAACCCGTTAAAGTAAACTGAAAATAATACGGATACTCCGCCAGTTCATCAAGGCGCTTCATCAGCGGCAGCGGATTTTTCGTCCAAAATACAAAATCATCCACCACTTCCGGCGATAAAGCAACTTTACTTACATTATGCACATTCATAGGGTTGCGCACCAGTACATAACCGGCACGCAGGCGGTTATAAAACCACTCTGCATAAAATGCCGGTATGTCTGTTCTGCGGCTTACGCTGATAATCATGCTGCATTAAATATGTTTAACCGAATTAAAAATTTCTTTATTAGTTTCAACGGCGCTGCTGCCGCCAACAACGCAAATATAGTTGCCGCTCAATGTATCGCGCACTACCTGAGCAAGGCTGCGTAAATCATCATTAGTTAAATTAAGTATTTCATCGCGTGTTTTCTGGCGCATCTCCTGCGGCACGCCTTTAATATAGGCAAGCGCCGTCTGCGAAAGGCGCATGGAATTTGTTAAAGGCACGTCTGCCGCGCTTATGGTACCAATAATATATTTAGTAAGCTCACGTTCGGGCAAATCAAGCTGTTCCAGCCAGCCCGGCAAACCGCGGTAAGCTTCCAGCGATTCTGCGAGTTTCGGGTCGCGGTAAGAGGCAAAATACATGCTGCCGTTGCGGTCAAACACGGCAGATGCACCGTAAGCGCCGCCCTGAATACGTATCTTGGTCCATAAATATTCATAGCGCAAAATCGTTTCCAAAACTTTCATTGAACCGGTAAATTTATGGCCAGCTTTGCGGAAATCGCCGCCGGATGCAACATACTGAACTTTACCCGGCGTCATAATACCTTCGTTAAGCCCCGGTGCGGCAAGTGGTTTTACGGTACTGCCTGCTGCTTCAGACTGCGGCAGCAAAGCTGCAAATTCTTTTGCCATTGCCAAAACCTGCGCTTTATCTTCTTCTTCGCAGCTGTAAGCAAGCAGATATTTGCTGTTTTCAAAAAATACTCCTAAAAGGCTGCTTAATTTTTGCAGGGTTTCACCGGCACGTTCATCAAAATGCTCGGTTAAATCTTTTAAAAATTCATAGTAGGAATAATAATCCTGTTCATTAACCCTTGCCGCCGGAGAATAATACGAATTTAAGCGCGCGCATGCCACGGTCTGCCCACGGCTGAAGAAGTTGCTGTCCCAGTCACTTTTAACCTCCGCCAGTACTTCACGCAGGCGCTTAACACTGTCAAAACGGCTTTCAAGCGCAATGGCACGCAGAATATCAAACATATGGGTTAAATTATGTACAAGCGCTTTGGCGGTAACCGTAAATTTAACGGTGTAATCATTTACGCTTTCTGCCGCGGAATAAGCGTGTACCTGAAAAGTTACGCCGCCGGTATATTTAATTCCCAGCGTGGAAAGCTGCTGATAAGTATATTTACCGGCGTCAACCTTGCCCAGCATATCGCTCAGCAGGTAGCAATACGGCAGCAGGCTGCCGTCAATGCCGCTCATATCAAAATACCAGTTTAAATAAGCTATTTTATTTGTAAAGGCAGGCACATACAAAAATTCATTGCTGCCCTCTGTTGTAAGTTCACCGTCAAGTTTTTCCGCTTCGCGGCGTATATCACTTCTCTCAAGCAGTGGTATGCTTGAAAGAGCCTCCTGGCTGTCGGGCGCTGCCTGACGTTCATGCAGAACGCGGCAATGTTCAACGGCTTCTTCAATTTCTTTTTCACTCATGCCGGCTTTTATCTGCTGCATTTTTTCTGCAAGTTCTGCCTGCTCTGCTTCTTCCATGCCTTTTTTAGGCATCAGCGTAAGCAAAACCTTGTGCGTATTATCAAGCAGATAATTTTCAATTAACTGTTCATAATAATTTGTTTTTATGCCTTCGCGCAGCTCTGCCAGCAGTTTATTATAACGCAGTCCGTCTAAAGGGTCACCATCATAAAGCCAGGTATCCATAACGCCAATGCCGTAAATAAGCCCTTTCGGATAAGCGCCGAAATCTGCCTCGCGCAGTTTAAATTCCAGCATGTTAAGGCAGGCTTCCAAAAGTTCCTTATCAAGACCTTCAATGGTAAGCTTTTGCAGTGTGCGGTAAACAATGCTTATAAATTCATCACGCTTGTCTTCTTCCGAACCGGAAACTTTAACCGCAAAAACAGGCTGGCGCAAACTGCCGGTATACTGCCCGTAAGCATCCGTGCAAATGCCGCTTTCCAGCAGAGCAAGGCGCAACGGCGCACTGTTGCCCTCCAAAAGCACTGTTTCCAAAAGGCGCAGTGCAAGCGAAGTTTTAGCGTCGCGCGCATCGCCGCACACAATATCAAGTTCATGGTAGGTTTTGGCTGCCAGGTCTTCATCTGCCCCGGCAGGATAAAAGGCTTTTACCTCTTTTGTTTTGGCAAACGGCTGCTGTAAGGGAATGGCTGAATTAACGCTGCCGCTTTTTTCAAAAGCCGATAAATACTCACCGTCAAGATATTCCAGCGTTTTTTCAATATCCATATCGCCGTACAGATAAATAAAGGAGTTTTCCGGGCTGTAATAGGTGCGGTGGAAGTCTTCAAACGCTTCCTGCGTCAGCTGCGGTATTGCTGCCGGATAACCGCCGGATTCGTAGCGGTACGGGCTGTCCGGGAACAAAGCACGCATAACTTCGTTTTCTGCAATGGCGTCCGCCGAAGAATATACGCCCTTCATTTCGTTGTAAACAACGCCATTATACGCAAGCTCGCCTTCTTTACCGGCAATTTCGTAGTGCCAGCCTTCCTGCATAAGCGTATAAGGATTTTCATAAATCAAAGGATAAAATACCGCGTCCAGATAGACATCCATTAAATTTTTAAAATCTTTATCATTGCGGCTGGCAACCGGATACATTGTTTTATCCGGATATGTCATTGCATTTAAAAACGTATTCATGGAGCCTTTAACAAGTTCTACAAAGGGCTCTTTTAAATGATATTTGCGCGAACCGCACAGCGAAGAATGTTCCAGAATATGCGGCACGCCGGTATCATCATAAGGCGGCGTGCGGAAACTGATGGAAAACACTTTGTTATCGTCGCTGTTGCCAAGGTATAAAAGCCTTGCGCCGCTTTTTTCATGTTCCATTAAATATGCTTCGCTCTGTACTTCTTCAACGTATTCAGCATGCTTTACGATAAAGCCGCTGTAAACTTTATTAACTTCAAGTTTCATAAATTTACCTCCAATTTGCAACACTATTTTTATTTTATCACATCTTTACAATGCAGACGAAAAATCTTAATGCCAACTTGCAAAAATTTTGCAAATTTTATATAATGGCATCATAACAAATCAATTTAATGTATTATTGATGTCATAAATAAAGGAGTTGTTATTATGGAACCGGCGCGTTTCAGCCTGCGCATTCACCCCGTTATAATGAAAAAAATGAAAGTAATTGCCGAAAACAACGGCCGCAGCGTCAACAAGGAAATTGAACAGATTTTAAAATGGGTTGTTGATGACTACGAAAACCAAAAAGGCAAAATTAAAATTGACGATTAAAACAAGCAGTTAAAAAAATACGCAGAAACCGGTTAAGGCTTCTGCGTATTTTTTAATCCATTTTTAAAATTGCCATAAAAGCTTCCTGCGGCAGTTCCACGCTGCCGACCTGCTTCATGCGTTTTTTGCCTTCTTTTTGTTTTTCCAAAAGTTTGCGTTTACGGCTTATATCGCCGCCATAGCACTTTGCCAAAACGTCCTTGCGCAAAGCTCGCACATTTTCGCGGGCAATAATTTTGTTGCCGATAGCGGCCTGCACAGGTATTTCAAACATCTGGCGCGGAATTAAGCTGCGCAGCTTTTCAACAAGCTGCCTGCCGCGCACCGTGGCTTTTTCACGATGTACAATAGCGCTCAAGGCGTCAACCGGGTCACCGTTCAGCAAAATATCAACCTTCACCAAATCGGAAGCACGGTAACCGGCAAGTTCATAATCAAGCGAAGCATATCCGCGCGTTGCCGATTTTAAGCGGTCAAAATAGTCAAAAATAATTTCACTCAGCGGCAGCGCATAATGAATCATAACACGGGTTTCGTCTAGATATGTCATGTTTTCGTATTCGCCGCGCTTTTCCTGAGAAAGTTCCATAACTGCGCCTACATAATCTTTCGGCACAATAATGGTAGCATTTACATAAGGTTCTTCAACATGGTCTATAACCGTCGGGTCGGGGAAGTTAGACGGATTGTCAACCAACTCCACGTCGCCGTTGGTACGGAACACTTCATAAATTACGTTAGGTGCCGTAGTAATAAGTGCTAAATTATATTCGCGCTCCAAACGTTCTTTAATAACATCCATATGCAAAAGGCCCAAAAAGCCGCAGCGGAAACCAAAGCCCAAAGCAACGGAAGTTTCCGGCTCAAACACCAGCGAAGCATCATTAAGCTGCAATTTTTCCAGCGCGTCGCGCAGATTGTCGTAATCGGAATTTTCTACCGGATAGAGGCCGCAGTAAACCATCGGCGTGGCCTTGCGGTAACCGGGCAGAGCTTCATCTGCGGGATTGTTTGCGTCGGTAATGGTATCGCCAACGCGCGCATCCTTAACGTTCTTAATAGCTGCTGCCAAAAAGCCTACCTGCCCGGCATCAAGCTCATCAACAATTACCGGGTTAGGCTTAAACACGCCGACTTCCGTTACTTCAAATTCAGCTCCGGTTGCCATCATGCGTATTTTCATGCCTTTTCTTACGCGGCCGTCTATTACGCGGAAATAAAGCACAACACCTTTATAAGCATCAAATTTGGAATCGAATACCAGTGCTTTTAACGGCTTTTGCGCATCGCCTTTGGGAGCCGGAATTTTTGCTACAATCGCTTCCAAAACGTCTTCTATGCCTATGCCGGTTTTAGCGCTTGTAAGCACGGCTTCGGATGCGTCAATGCCGATAACATCTTCAATCTCATGCTTTACACGTTCAGGGTCTGCACTCGGCAGGTCAATTTTATTAATAACGGGAATAATTTCCAAATCATTATCCAAAGCCAGGTAAACATTGGCAAGAGTCTGCGCTTCAATACCCTGCGTAGCATCAATAACCAGCAGTGCACCTTCGCAGGCAGCCAGCGCGCGCGATACTTCATAAGTAAAATCGACATGGCCCGGAGTATCAATAAAATTAAGCATATACTCCTGCCCATCGCGTGCCGTATAAATGCTGCGCACAGCCTGCGCTTTAATGGTAATGCCGCGTTCACGCTCCAAATCCATGGAGTCAAGAATTTGTTCTTCCATTTCGCGCTTGGTTAATGTGCCGGTATATTCAATCAAACGGTCGGCCAGAGTAGATTTACCATGGTCGATATGGGCAATAATAGAAAAATTGCGTATATGTTGCTGATCCATTGCGTTCTCCTTATAAAAAACTTATCTGACTTATTATTATATCATTTATAGCGCAGTACCTGCAAGTACATGAACTTTTCGCCGGCCTGTAAAAAATATTGCTGCCGCAAGATTTATAATAAAAAATCCTTGCGCAGTGCCTTACTTTGTGGTAAAATTACTTGGTAAAGGTAATTGATGGTAGGAGGTGAATTCGTTGCCGAACATTAAATCTTCCATTCGTAGCGTAAAAACTGATGCAGAACGCCGTGCAAAAAATGCACCTGTAAAGGCTGCTATCCGTAACATTGCCCGTAAAGTAGTTGCTTTAACCGAAACCGGTACTCAAGAAGATGCAAAAGCTACTTATGTAACTGCATCCGGTTTAATTGATAAAGCAGCACGTAAAGGTATTATCCACAAAAACGCTGCAAACCGCAGAAAATCCAGACTTGCAAAAAAAGTCAATGCTATGGAGTAATTTCTCCGTATATTAAAGCCTGCAAAAGCTTGCAGGCTTTATTTTTTACCCTATCCGCGTTTTATAATGCTTTCGCCAAACTTGTTTTTTAAAAAATCAACGGCCATGTTGCGTTTTTTAATTTTTTCGTTTTCGTTAAAATTCAAAACCGGCGCTGCGTCTTCACTTTCTAAATGCGAAATACTTACGCCAAGCAGGCGCACGCCTTCCGTAAATCTTACCTGCTGCATAAGTTTTAGCGCCAACGCATAAATTTCTTCGTCATATGCTACCGGCAGTTCTGATGTTATACTGCGGGTAATTGTTTTAAAAGAGCTGAATTTAACTTTTAAAGTTACCGTATACCCGATTAATTTGCGCTTTCTCAACCGCCAGCCGGTTTCGCCGCATAAATCGCGCACAGCCTTTTTCAAATCTGCTTCTTCATACAAATCTTTATCATAAGTATGCTCTTTGCCTATTGACTTGGCTTCGGTTTCGTTTACAACCGGCCTGTTATCTATGCCGCACGCCAGGTTATGTACAGCCTGCGCATTAATGCCGAATACTTTTTGCAGAATGCTTATATCGGCGGCGGCGATTTTGCCGATTGTATCAATACCGTACTGTAAAAGCATTGCCTCTGCCGATTTGCCAATACCAAAAATTTTACGCACCGGCATAGGCGCAATAAAGGCAGCCGCTGTTTCATGTTTTATTAATACCAGTCCGTCCGGTTTTTCCAAATCGGAGGCAAGTTTTGCCAAAAATTTATTGGGCGCAATGCCAACGGAAGCACGCAAGCCTGTTTGCTCATAAATTTTGTTTTTTACAGCTTTACCCAATGTCACAACATCAGGGTACAAACCTTCCATACCGGTTACATCCAAAAACGCCTCATCAACAGAAAGCTGCTCCACCAATGGCGAAAAACTGCGGAAAATTTCCATTATTCCGTCAGAAATTTCTTTATAACGGCGCATCCTCCCCTGAATGTAAATGCCCTGCGGGCACAGGCGCTTGGCCATATGCATCGGCATGGCAGAATGCACGCCAAACTTACGCGCCTCGTAAGAGCATGTAGAAACTACGCCTCTTCCGCTTAAACCGCCTACAATTACCGGCAGCCCCTTCAGGCTCGGATTATCAAGTTGTTCTACCGATGCAAAAAAAGCATCCATATCGACATGCATTATCCAGCGCAGCATTTTATCACTCCAACAGTTTTATATAAATATAATAACACATACGTTCGCTTTTTGCCATATTTTTAGCAGTATAAGCACCGTTAAATAAAAAACAGCATCTCTGCCTGAATTGACAGAAATGCTGTCTTTTTATTTTAGTTTAATGAAAATACTACTTGTACACGGGCGTTTAATTTAATCTTGCCGGGAGAAAGTTTAGTTGCCACACCATCTTCGGCAAGGTTTGTAGTGCTTCTTAATTTATTGGCGCCATAAGCAACAATAGTGCCGCCGTCAAAACTGTTAATATCTGCGCTGAGCATATTGCCAAGTGTGCGGCTGCCTGCATTTGCTACAACAGCGGCCTTGTCGCGGGCATTTTCAACTGCCGTTGCAAGCAGCTGGCGCTGAATAATATTTTGCGTGCTTAACGCATAAGTTATATTGCTGATATTGGTTGCCCCGGCTTCTACTACGTTATCAATAACCTGAGAAAGTTTATCCAAATCTTTAACAGTTACTTTTATGGAAGAATCAAGAACGTATTTATCGGCAGTGCGCACACCATTGCGGTCTACCTTATATTCCTGATAAAGATAATAGCTTGTGTTTTGCAAATCATTATCGGTAATGGCAAGCCCCAAAAGCGCTCTGCGGATTTGCGAAGCGATTTGTGCCTCCTGAGTTCTGGCAGTTTCCGCATCGTCAGCCCGTACATTAATGCCAACATCAATATAAGCCATATCCGGCGCAACTTCCTGTTCTGCCATACCGCTTACGGCAATGGTATTAGGCTCTGCGGCCGCAGCCAGATTTGTACCGGCTACGCTAAATACCAGTAGCGCTGCTGCAAGTACCGATGTAAATTTTTTCATATTAACACCTCCATTATTTGCTTACATTATAGAAGCCAAATATGTTTTAATTGTGTTATTTTACGTCTAAATTTACTTTTCCCAATACTTTTGCTGCCTCGCTGTCGTCGCAGACATTCTTTCGCGGGCTGGCAGCAGCATATTTTTTCAAAAGCATATTAACAATGTTATAATCTACCATGCTGCCCGGGCCATCCATGCACCCTCTGTCACAAGCCATACCTTCAAAATATTCACAGTCCAATTTGCCGTCTTCAAGCTGCTTAACTTCGGTTAAACAACGTTCAAGCCCGCTGGCATAATGAGTTTTTAAGTTTTTGCCTTCATCGCCAAGTGCATTAACAACTGCACTTTTTACGCCGCAGGTAACCGGGAAAGAAATACCGTAAAGCGATGCTTCCGAATTAAACTCGTCCACCTGCATTTTATCCGCTTCAATATCTGCACCGGCAAGCAGGCAGGACATTTCTTCGAAAGTCATGGCATAATCAATGGCATCCAAATTTGCATACGCTTCTGCTTTTTTAGCTATGCACGGGCCAATAAATACAGTTACAGCCTCCGGATTAAGTTCTTTTACATAGCGCCCGCAAGCAACCATGGGTGAAACAGTCTGCGAAATTTTACTTTCTGCGGCAGGAACATGTTTTTTAATCATATTTACAAAAGAAGGGCAGCAGGAACTCGTCATATATTTTTGTTCCGACGGAACTTTTTCCATAAGTTCCTTTGCTTCGCGGCAAGCTGTTAAATCGGCACCAATGGCAACTTCCTTAACGGCAGCAAAACCGGCTTTCATTAAAGCTGCCACTACCTGCGCAGGAGTAACCTTTAAGCCAAGCTGACCTACAAAAGAGGGTGCCAGCAAAGCATAAACCTGTTTGCCTGCTTTAATTTCTTTTATTACCTGCACGATAGCACTGCGCTCATCAATAGCGCCAAACGGGCAGGCGCTGCGGCAGGCTCCGCACTGTACGCATTTGTTAAAATCTATTTTTGCCTTTCTGTCGGCACCGGCAGTAATTGCGCCCAAAACGCAGGAACGTTCACACGGACGGCTTACTTCAATAATAGCGCCAAACGGGCAGGATTTTTTACAAATACCACATTCAACACATTTTGTTTTATCTATATACGCTCTGTTTTGGTAAATGGAAATCGCCTTGCGCGGACATTTATTAATACATTTATGTGCTACACAATGACGGCAGGCATCAGTAACTAAAAATTTATCAATAGGGCACTGGTCGCATGCTTCCGGCAAAACATCAATAACAGGCAGAGTCCTGTCTAAAGGTTCTGCCAAAGCTTTTTTGCTGGCATCAACAATATTTATGCCCGTTTGCAGGCCTAAAGCCATATCAATACGGTTTTTTAAAACGGCACGTTCTTTATGTACGCAGCAACGGACACGCGGCGTATCTTCGGTAACCGTATTATATAAAATGTCATAAACGTGTTCGGGTAAATTTCCGCTCCACGTAAATTTAGCAATACCGGTTAAAACTGCTCTCCTGAATTTGGTTACTTCTGTTAATTCCATGTTTAGCACCTCAACGATAAAGTAATCTATCATCATTGTAATAGATAAGCAAAATAAAGGCAAATAAAATATCTTGAGGAAGGCTGAAAATAATTTAAATAAAAGAAAAAAAGAAACATACCATAAGGTATGTTTCTTTTTTCCAACCGGCAGCTATCTATCCTCCCGGGCCGCTTCCAGCCAAGTACTTTCGACGTA
>ERZ827088.351-NODE-351-length-71329-cov-35.682114_pt1 | contig 71329 bp, 59 predicted proteins | sample MGYA00519922_ERZ827088 | MGnify/ENA primary metagenome ERZ827088 (study PRJEB31778, sample SAMEA3449254) | human gut metagenome | biome: human gut; feature: human-associated habitat; material: faeces | place: United Kingdom | collected 2010/2012 ... | reverse complement strand
ATCTACCATCACGTGGTGCTCTTGCATCTGCAATAACAATTGAATAGAACGCATAGCTTTTACGTCCGTTTCTCTGCAATCTGATTTTAGTTGCCATTTTAATGTTGATTTTTTAATGTGAATGATTTGAATTATGCTAATAACCCGTATTAGCGGGTGCAAAGGTAGTGCTTTTATTTGATTCTGCCAAACTCCGGTTGTCTTTTCTTTTATTTTCAAAGACTTTTCAGTACTTAGACCCCTTTCTTTATTTTCATGCTGGCTTTCACCAGGAAGACAATCAGGCAGATGTAGGCCACGAGCGATACCACCTGGCTCATCGGATCGTTCAGCCATGAGTCGTTGATGACATTCACGTTGCAGTAACGCAGGATGGCGCTTACTACTCCCATCAGGGCACCGCCGGCAATGAATCCGGAAGCCAGCAGGGTTCCTTTCTCACCACGGGCCGAGTTGACAGCCTCGTCTTTGCTGCGGGTGGTGACGTACCAGTTGATGGCTCCTCCTACCAGCAGCGGCAGGTTCAGTTCCAGCGGGATGAACATACCCAGGGCAAAAGCCAGGGCTGGCACCTTGCAGAAGGTCAGCACGAGAGCCAGCATGGCGCCGATACCGTACAGCAGCCACGGAGCGCCGACTCCGTTCATCAGCGGATCGATGACGGCTGCCATGGCATTGGCTTGCGGAGCTGCCAGTTGTCCGCTGGTAAATCCGTATGAATCATTCAGTATCATAATGACTCCGCCTACTGTGGCGGCAGATACCAGTGTACCCAGGAATTTCCAGCTTTCCTGTTTCTTGGGAGTGCTTCCCAGCCAGTAACCTATTTTCAGGTCGGTAATGAAACCGCCTGCCATCGAAAGTGCGGTACATACCACACCGCCCATAACCAAAGCCGCTACCATGCCGGTAGTCCCTTTCAAACCTACGGCCACCATAATGACGGATGCCAGAATCAAGGTCATCAGGGTCATACCCGATACGGGATTCGTTCCCACGATGGCAATGGCATTGGCTGCTACAGTGGTAAACAGGAACGAGATGACAGCTACCAGCAAGATGGCTACAACAGTATGCATTACATCTCCCTGCATTACATCGAAGTAGAAGAAGGCGAGAATCAGCAGCAGGGTAAAGATGGAACCGAAAGCGATGAATTTCATGGACAAATCCTTTTGGGTACGTTCGGTGGTCTCTGTCACTTTCTTGCCGCCCATTTCTTTACCGGCCAGGCTGACGGCGCTTTTGATGATGTCCCATGAACGGACAATACCGATGATACCCGCCATGGCGATACCTCCGATACCGATGCTCTTGGCGTATTCGCTGAAAATCTGTTCCGGAGTCATGTCCTTGACGGCCAAGGTGATGTCCGGGTTCCATGCATTCAGTACCTGGTCGCCCCAAATCAGGGAAAGTCCCGGCACGATAATCAGCCAGACGGCGATGGAACCCGCGCAGATGATGGCGGCATATTTCAGTCCCACGATGTAGCCCAGTCCCAGGACTGCGGCTCCCGTATTGATTTTGAAGACCAGCTTGAATTTGTCGGCCAGGGCTTCGCCCCATCCGCATACCCGGCTGGTAAAGTTTTCGTTCCACCATCCCAGGGTACCTACGATGAAGTCATACAGACCGCCGACGAGTCCGGCCAGCAGCAGTGGCTTGGCCTGGTCCCCGCCTTTCTCGCCCGATACGAGGACCTGAGTACTGGCGGTCGCTTCCGGGAAGGGGTATTCGCCGTGCTTTTCCTTGACGAAATATTTCCGGAATGGAATCAGGAAGAGGATGCCCAATACACCACCCAGCAGGGAGCTGATGAACATCTGCATGAAGTTGACGGTCATTTCCGGATATTTTTCCTGAAGAATGTAAAGGGCAGGCAGGGTAAAGATGGCTCCCGCTACAATCACGCCCGAGCAGGCACCGATGGACTGGATGATGACGTTTTCTCCCAAGGCGCCTTTCCGCTTGGTGGCGCTTGACACCCCTACGGCGATGATGGCAATCGGAATGGCGGCTTCGAATACTTGTCCTACTTTCAGTCCAAGAAAGGCTGCTGCTGCCGAAAAGATAATAGCCATGATGATACCCCACGAGACAGATCGGAAATTAACTTCGGGGTACTCCTTGTCCGGCGACATCAACGGCTCGTATTTCTCACCGGGCTTCAACGGGCGGAACGCGTTTTCAGGGAGTCCCACCTGCTTTTCAAGTTCTTCTTTCATGTGTGTTTTCAATTATAAGTGTGAATGATTTGACTTTTTTCGTGTCCAAATGTACGAAAAATAGCTTGAACGGCGAAAGAACAGGCTTATTTTACGTCAGATTCACGCCAGAAGGTATTGAAAACGGTTAAAAAACAACAATCTCCTTATGAACGGAAGTCGTTCTTAAGGAGATTGGTCCGATTCCTTTGCGGGAATCTTTATCAGGAAGTGATTTCAGTCAGTGGAATCCCATCCCATTTTATTATGAAGAAGATGTTGTGTCTATTCCACTCTGGCATTCGCCGGTTGCATGTCCCCTTCGATAATCAGGCGGGTGATTTCATCCTTGGCGTTGGTACGCAGGGTGACAGTCTTCCGGAAATGTCCCGGGAATTTGCCTGTTCCGTCGTAGGTCACGGTGATTTCACCGGTTTCGCCCGGTCTGATAGGTTCTTTCGGATATTTGGGAACGGTACATCCGCATGAAGCGATAGCCTGATGGATAACCAACGGTCCGTCTCCGGTATTGGTGAATTTGAATTTACAGGTTACTTTCGGATGGTCTTCATAAAATATACCGAAGTCATGGGTTGTCTTTTCAAAATAAATCTGTGCTGTTCCCTGTGCCCATACAAAGACGGTGCTTATTACCAGGAAGAGCAACGTGCTAATAATTTTTTTCATTATCGTTTTATTTTTAAACCGGTGCAAATATACGGATATTGTTTGTATTACCTTCTGTTTGATTAGGATTATTAACAGACCGGTGGCAGCCACACCGTTTCCTCGGAAACGGTCCGTTTACCCCCTGCTTACCTGCTTGACTCCTTTTACGGTCTTTATTTTCTTGATGAGCGCTTCCAGTTTCGTGTTGTCGTCCACCATCACCGTCAGCATGCCCGAAAAGAGTCCGTCGTTCGAATCGATGCTGATGGAACGTAACAGGATATTCGTTTCCTTGTTGATGATGGAGGTGATGTTGGTGACGATACCGATGTCATCGTGGCCTACTACACGGAGCCGGATAGGATATTGTTTTCCTTGGCTCTTACCGGCCCAGCGTGCCCGGACGATACGGTAAGGGAAGCGTGCCCTCATTTCCTTGGCGTTCGGACAGTCGCAGCGGTGTATCTTGATACCTCCCGAAATGGTGACGAATCCGAAAACTTCATCGCCGTAAATCGGATTGCAGCATTTGGCCAGGTTGAAATCAATGCCTTTCAGGTTCTGGTCAATGACCAGCACATCATCCTTGAAATAGTCTTTGACATCGGTAGCCTGCTGGATGTTGAACCCTTCCGCACTGCGGTAGCTGACTTCTTCCCGCTGTTCGGTTTCCTTCCGCTGCATTTCCACGTAACGGTCGATGAGGGTGTTGATGTCCAGACTTTCGTCGGAGATGCTCCGGTAGAAATCGGTTACGGTCTTATAGCCCAGCTTCTTGATGAGGCGCATCAGGATGGCTTCATCGTATTCTATCTTGCGGTTCTTGAATTTCCGTTCCAACGTTTCGCGGGCAAACTGTGTCTGCTTGGCGGCCATTTCTTTCAGGGCCTGACGAATTTTGGTACGGGCTTTCGAGGTGGTCACGAAGTTCAGCCAGTCCTGTTTCGGAGTCTGGGTAGACGAGGTCATGATTTCCACTTGGTCGCCACTGACCAGTGGCTGACGTACCTGGGCGTTTTTACCGTTCACTTTCGCACCGATGCAGTGGCAGCCGATGTTGGTGTGGATGGTAAAGGCGAAGTCCAGCACGGTGGCACCCTGCGGCAGCTTGTACAGGTCTCCTTTCGGAGTGAAGACAAACACTTCCTCCTTATATAAATCCAGCTTGAACTGGTCCATGGCCTCTATGTCGCTGTCGGCATTCTCCAGGGTCTCCCGGATAGAGTTCAGCCATTCGTCCAGTCCCGATTCCCCTTTCACGCCTTTGTAGCGCCAATGGGCGGCCAGACCCTTCTCGGCTATTTCGTCCATCCGTTCGGTACGTATCTGCACTTCCACCCATTTCCCTTCCGGTCCCATTACCGTAATGTGCAATGACTCATAGCCGTTGCTCTTAGGCACAGACAGCCAGTCGCGCAGACGTTTCGGATTCGGCAGGTACATGTCGGTGACAATGGAATATACCTGCCAGCATTCCTGCTTCTCCTTGTCTTCCGGAGAATCCAGGATGACGCGGATGGCGAACAGGTCGTATACTCCTTCGAACGGACATCCCTGCTTCTTCATCTTCTGGTAGATGGAGTGGATGGATTTGGTCCGTCCCTTGATGTGGAACTTCAGTCCGCTTTCTTCCAGTTTCCGTTTCACCGGTTCGATAAAGGCCTCGATGTAGCGGTCACGGGCAGCTTTGGTTGCGTTCAGCTTGTCCTTGATGTGGTAATAGATGTCATGCTGGGTATATTTCAGTGACAGGTCTTCCAGTTCCGATTTCAGCTTGTAGAGTCCCAGCTTGTGTGCCAGGGGAGCGTATAGGTAGGCTGCCTCGTTGGCTACTTCCAGTCGGGCTTCGTTGTTCTCACTGTCCTTGATCTGCCGCATCAGGTTCACACGGTCGGCTATGATAATCAGGATGACACGCATGTCTTCGGCAAACGAGAGGAGCAGGTTCCGGAAGTTTTCCGATTCGATGGTCGGGCTTTTGGCATATAAATCATTGATGCGCACCAGTCCGCGGATGATGCCTGCTACGTCACTTCCGTATTCGCGCTCTACGGATTCCAGGGTGCAGAGCCCGTATTTCACCGATTCGTGGAGCATGATTCCCAGGATGGAGGCCCGTCGCATGCCGATTTCTTCGGCAACAATCATGGCCGTCTGCATATCCTTGATGATGGGATTCATTCCGAAAACGTTGCGCGGAATGCTTCCTCCCTGCATGGCGTTTACCAGGTGGGCTTTCAGCTTCCGGCAGTCATCTTTTTGGAGCGTATCTTTGGATAATTGTAGTAGTCTTTTGTATAGCGTAATGAGCTGTTCGTGCTCTTGCGGAGTGAAAAAAGTATTTCCTTCCATAATCTTAAAAATTTTCTTTGTGGGTAAAGATACTTTTTTTATTGGTTTTTAGGGAAGAATTTCGTTATTTTTTATATTTTTGAGCATTAAATCCATGCAGGTGAAGATTCTATAACCTAAAATATATAAATATGTTGACACACGAAGACAAAGAATTGTTGGCCAAGAAAGGCATTTCGGAAGAAAAAATTGCTGAACAATTGGCATGTTTTGAGAAAGGATTCCCCTTCCTGAAACTTTCTGCTGCAGCCTCTGTAGAAAACGGTGGCATTATGTTAGCTACAGAAGCCGATCAGCAGCGTTATCTGGCCGCTTGGGACGCTTATAAGGAAGGCGACAAGAAAATTGTAAAATTTGTACCGGCATCAGGGGCTGCCAGCCGTATGTTCAAGAATATGTTTGAATTTCTGGGGGCTGATTACAATGTACCGACTACTGATTTTGAAAAGAAGTTTTTCGATCACATCCACAATTTCGCTTTCTATAATGATTTGAATGCGGCTTGTATGGATAATACCGGCAAGAACATCGATGCGTTGATTGCCGAAAAGAACTACAAGGCAGTCGTAGCTAACCTGCTGGAAGCTGCCGGACTGAATTACGGTTCGCTGCCGAAAGGCTTGCTGAAGTTCCACCGTTATGCCGATGGGGTACGTACACCGTTGGAAGAACATCTGGTAGAAGGTGCGTTGTATGCTGCCGGTAAGTCGGGCGATGTTTTTGTACATTTCACTGTTTCTACCGAACACCGTGAATTGTTCCAGAAACTGGTAGACAGCAAAGCTGCCGAATACGCAGCCAAGTACGGTGTCAATTACCACATCAGCTTCTCTGAACAGAAACCGAGTACCGATACGGTGGCTGCCGATATGGAAAACAAGCCGTTCCGCGACAAAGACGGCAAATTGTTGTTCCGTCCGGGTGGCCATGGAGCATTGATTGAGAACCTGAACGACCTGGATGCTGATGTTGTATTCATCAAGAACATTGATAACGTGGTTCCTGACCGTTTGAAAGACGATACTGTTACTTATAAAAAACTGCTGGCAGGTGTACTTGTAACTTTGCAGAAGCAGGCTTTCGAATATTTGAAACTGTTGGATAGCGGCTCTTACCGTCATGATGAACTGGAGAATATTATCCGTTTCGTTCAGCAGCAGTTGCACTGTCGCCGTGCTGACCTGAAGGATTTGGAAGATGCCGACTTGGTTATTTATTTGCGTAAGAAACTGAATCGTCCGATGCGTGTCTGCGGTATGGTGAAGAATGTAGGCGAACCGGGTGGTGGTCCGTTCCTGGCATACAATCCGGATGGTACCGTTTCTTTGCAGATCCTGGAAAGTTCACAGATTGACATGAACGATGCAGAAAAGAAAGCGATGTTCGAGAAAGGTACACACTTCAATCCGGTGGATTTGGTTTGTGCCGTACGTAATTATAAAGGTGAAAAGTTCAATTTGTTGAATTATGTAGACAAGGCTACTGGTTTCATCTCTTATAAGTCAAAGAACGGTAAGGACTTGAAAGCATTGGAATTGCCTGGATTGTGGAACGGATCAATGAGCGACTGGAATACTGTTTTCGTTGAAGTTCCGTTGAGTACCTTCAATCCGGTGAAAACAGTAAATGACCTGTTGAGAGAACAGCATCAATAAAAGAGAAGTATCCCCCCTTTTGGGTTCGAGGGAGGAAGTGGAAAGTATCAAGAGCCGGATGAAAACTGTGGAATCCATAGAAAGGGTTGCTGTCAGTTTCGTCCGGCTCTGATTCTGTAAACAGATAATTGTCTATTTTTGAAAATAAGTATTACAATGTTGAAAAAAATTTTATTTCTGGCAGCGGCTTGTTTGTTTACATGGACTGGTTCTGCTGTCGAACACAAGGAATTGCCTGCTAAAGGAGATTGCAGTCTCCAGGTTTTCAAACAGGAAAGAGTGCGCTTTTGTCCGGATTCCATCGGGAATATCACTGCTCCTGATGCAGATGGGGTAATGCGTCTGGTAAACGGACGTATTTTGCTGAAGAAGATAAAACTTCCTGAATACCAGCGGAACATTAAAGTAATGCTGCATGTTCAGGTGGCTTCTAACGGTGACCGATGGGACAAGTCTGGTTCTGTTTTTGTCCTTCCCAAGAATTCTCCGATAAATATCATGAGCATTGCTGAAGGTAAGCGGGAGTTTCCTGCAATTGACGAAGCCCGTCTGGAAAACATGAAGGGGATTGTAGCTGGTCCGGATTATTTGCCTACTGTGGAGCTGATGCGTTTCATGACTCCTTTTGGTGTAGGTCATTTCAGTGCTCCTGATGATTCGTTGAGTAGCAAACGCCGTCCTGTTTATATTCCGAAGTGGGAGACTTCTGTCAATTGGGTACAGGATATCACTCCGCTTTATCCGATGTTGGAAGGTGAAGCTTATGTGGGTGTCTTTATTGATACCTGGACTAAGGAGGGATATTTGGCCGATGTACGGATTGAAGTGAAGGAGACTGAAGTGCCGTGCGAAGCGTTGCCGAAGCGCCAGGTTACTCCTTTGATGAATACTGTATATTATATAGGTCAGACTTACCCCGATATCTTTGCCCGAAAGCCGGTGGAGACTACATTTACCTTGCCGCGCGAAGCCAAAAATGTACAGTTGAAGTACATTGTGACCGGGCATGGTGGCCATAGTGGTGGCGATGAGTTTGTGGAACGTCAGAATATTGTGTCGGTAGATGGTAAGACCGTTCTCGATTTTATTCCTTGGCGTGACGATTGCGCTTCATTCCGTCGTTTTAATCCTGCTACTGGAGTATGGCTTATCAAGCGTGAGGCTGCTTATATAGGTGAGAACGGTTACGAAGTAAAGGAAGTGGAGGAACCGCTGGCTTCGTCCGATCTTTCCCGCTCCAACTGGTGTCCGGGTAGTGATGTCTTGCCGGAGACTGTTGAGTTAGGTACTTTGTCGGCTGGTGAACATACCTTTAAAGTAGATATTCCTGAAGCTGAGCCGGTTGACGGTGATAAATTGAACCACTGGTTGGTTTCTGCTTATCTGGTATGGGAATAACGGATGTCGGAAGATGATACGTTACATGTGTTGTGATTCGCCGATAGGAAAGCTGGTGGTCTGTGAAGAGTCAGACCGATTGGTGGCTATCCGATTGAACGAGATACCTATTGGAGCAGTACCGGAAGAAACATCGGTAGGGAAAGAGGCCTGTAGTCAATTAGTCGATTATTTTCGGGGGCAGCGGAAGGATTTCCAGCTTCCGTTGGCCTGGAAAGGTACTCCGTTCCGGCAGCGTGTTTGGCAGGTATTGCTGGATATCCCTTATGGAGAAACCCGGACTTATGCCCAAGTGGCGGAGGCTGTCGGCTCTCCTAAGGCGGTCCGTGCGGCAGGAGGAGCGTGTCACGACAATCCTTGGCTGATTGTGGTACCCTGTCATCGTGTGGTAGGTAGTTCCGGTCAGTTGACAGGATATGCCGCCGGGTTGGAGGCAAAGCGTTTCCTGTTGGAGTACGAAACTCGGAATGCGCAGTCACAGTTGTTTTCCAGCAGAGACTGAGCTGTAAAAAACGAACGGATGTTTGAAGTAAAACATGCGTATGTTTTCATTCAAACATCCGTTCGTTTTGTTTAAAACGTGTAGTCGTTTTATTTGTATTTATCGGATGTCTAATCCCATAATGTAGTCGTTCATGTAGTATCCGTTACCAATGTGGCAATCGTCTTCGCGTAGTTTCTTCATTCCCATGTGTTCGTAGAATCCCAATGCCGGATTGTGGCGATTTACACGCAGCTCCATCAGGCAGGGTTCCGGATGCAGTTCCCGGATGGCCTTTACTGCCTGTTCAAAGAGTTGTCTGCCCAAGTGGTATTTCTGATAATACGGCAGCACATAGATTTTTTGTAGTTCGAACAAGTCTTTTTCCAGCGGCTGTATGGAAACATATCCGGCTGCCTCGCATTCCTCGTAGGCTATATAGTAGGTATGTCCTTCTTCTTCCATTTGTTTACGCAGACTTTCGGGTGAATACATCCAGTCCATCATATACGCTATCTGTTCGCTGCTGAGGATGTTCTTGTAGGTTTCCGGAAAAACTTGTTGTGCAAGGTGGTTAATTAGCGGAATATCCGCTGTAGTCGCTTTTCTGATGTAAAACATAGTATCTGTTGATTTAGTTGATTTGTCTGACGGCAAAGATAAGATTTTCCTTCTTATGATACTTGTCTCTGTTTGGTATTCTTGTTAAAATAATTAAAATATAGTACCTTGCATAACAAGGTATTTGAATAATGCATATATTTGTGTTATACAAAACTGAAGGACAATGAAAGTAGATAATGTGAAATCACAGATGCGTAAAGGAATGCTGGAATATTGCATTCTGCTGTTACTCCATCGCGAGCCTTCGTATGCTTCAGACATCATTCTGAAATTGAAGGAAGCCAAGTTGATAGTGGTCGAAGGAACACTCTATCCTTTGCTCACCCGGTTGAAGAACGATGAGCTGCTTTCGTACGAGTGGGTGGAATCTACACAGGGACCACCGCGTAAGTATTATCGGCTTACTGCTCAGGGAGAGGATTTTCTGGCTGAATTGGAAGTTGCTTGGGATGAACTTTCCGATACTGTGAATCATTTAAGATATAAACTATTAACCACTACACAATCATGAAAAAGACATTGACAGTCAATTTAGGAGGCACCGTTTATCACATCGACGAGGATGCCTATGTTTTATTGGACAATTACCTGAACAACTTGCGTTATCATTTTCGCAAGAGTGAAGGAGCCGAAGAGATTGTGCGCGACATGGAAGCCCGTATCGCCGAACTTTTCGATGAATACCTGCACCAGGGTCATCAGGTTGTAACGATTGAGGAGGTAGAGGCGGTGATTGCCCGGATGGGAAAACCCGAAGAGCTGAACGACGGCACTGAAGAAGGAGAGGCTACTGCCGGACAGACTGCCGGTCCCGATCCGTCGGAAGAGGTTACCCGCCGTTTGTTCCGCGATCCGGACGACCGGATCCTGGGAGGTGTAGCCAGTGGCTGGGCGGCTTATCTGGGGCTGGACGCTACCTGGATACGTATTATTCTGATCCTGATCGGTCTGTTTTTCCACGGCATTATTTTCTTGTACCTGATTTGCTGGATTGTGATGCCGCTGGCCCATACCGCTACAGAGAAACTTCAGATGCGGGGCAAACCGGTAAACGTGGAAAACATCGGTAAGACCGTGACCGACGGTTTCGAGCATGTGAACGAATCCATCCGTTCGGAAAAGACACAGTCGTTCCTGCATCAGTTGGCCGGAGGACTGACCCGTTTCATTGGCGGATTGCTGAAAATTCTGCTGATTATCGTGGCGGTTTGTCTGGTACCCGTGCTGCTGGGAGCCCTGGTGGCACTTTTCGCCCTGATACTGGCGGCTGCGGGGATACTGGTCAGTGTGCCTGCTTTCTTCTATCAGGCCATGCCGTATATTGACTGGGGAGTGCTGGGTACCATGTCTGCTCCGGCTGTCGCTTTTGCCATCTGCGGACTGGTGGTAGTGGCGCTTCCGGTCATCGGTCTGTTGCAGTTGCTGATGCAGAGCTTCGGCCGCTGGAAACCCATGTCTACGTGGACCAAGGTGTTGCTGATCCTGCTGTGGCTGGTTGCTGTCGGGTTTGCAATGTACAGTGTGTTTCATGCTTCGTTTTTCATGTTCCCCGATGATACGTGGTTAATTAACAGTTAAGGACGGACCTTCTTTCCGGTCAGACAAAAAGAGGGGAGGTGGTGCGGCCAGGATGCGGTTTGGGATAGTCAAACCTGAAAAACTTTGTTTTTCGTTTGCCTCTCCGCTCACCTTTCACTATCTTTGCCAAAAGAAGGTTTAATTTTAGGATTTATGACTAAGAAAATACTTTTGCTGGGTTCCGGCGAATTGGGAAAAGAGTTTGTGATTGCTGCTCAGCGTCTGGGACAGTATGTAATTGCGTGTGATTCGTATGCGAATGCTCCTGCCATGCAGGTTGCCGATGCGTGCGAAGTGTTCAGTATGTTGGATGGAGATGCTTTGGATAAGGTGGTTGAAAAATATCATCCGGACATCATCGTTCCGGAAATCGAAGCAATCCGTACCGAACGTCTGTATCACCTGGAGAAAGAAGGAATCCAGGTAGTGCCGAGTGCCCGTGCAGTGAACTTCACCATGAACCGTAAGGCTATCCGTGATTTGGCTGCCAAGGAACTGGGACTGAAGACTGCAAAGTATTATTATGCCAAATCTTTGGACGAACTGAAGGAAGCAGCCGCTAAAATCGGTTTCCCGTGTGTCATCAAGCCGCTGATGTCTTCATCCGGTAAGGGACAGTCGGTAGCCAAGGGTCCGGAAGACCTGGAACATTCTTGGGAATATGGTTGCAGCGGTAGCCGTGGTGACATCAAGGAACTCATCGTCGAAGAGTTCATTCATTTCGATAGCGAAATCACGTTGCTGACTGTTACCCAGAAGAACGGACCTACCTTGTTCTGTCCGCCTATCGGTCACGTACAGAAAGGTGGAGATTACCGCGAAAGTTTCCAGCCGGCTCATATTGCGCCTGAACACTTGGCTGAGGCCCAGCAGATGGCGGCCAAGGTTACCGAAGCTTTGACGGGTTATGGTATCTGGGGAGTAGAGTTCTTCCTGAGCCACGAAAACGGAGTCTATTTCTCCGAACTTTCTCCACGTCCACACGATACAGGTATGGTTACGCTGGCCAATACCCAGAATCTGAATGAATTCGAACTGCATCTGTATGCTATCTTGGGCTTGCCCATTCCGGGAATTACCCAGGAACACATTGGTGCGAGTGCCGTTATCCTGTCGCCTATCGCCAGCCAGGAAGCTCCACGTTATCGGGGCGAAGAACTGGTCTGCTCGCAGCCAAATACCTACCTTCGTATTTTCGGTAAACCTTATACTCGCCTGAACCGTCGTATGGGAGTGGTAGTCTGCTACGACAAACCGGACGGCAATCTGGATGCTTTGCGTGACAAATGCAAGGCGTTGGCTGCGAAAGTTGAGGTGTATTGATGATGAAATGAACAACTTGATGTCTGTCGGTTGGGGAAGCTGACAGTCGTTTTTATGGTTCCCTTCTATTGGATTTTTTTATCCGATGGAAGGGAACCTTTGTTTCAGTAGTTCCGGAACTCCGGATGGGGAGTGAAGCGAACTCCCATGCATTCCATTTCGATGAGCCATCCCGGCCGGCAGACCGGTGCCAGTACGATGATGGTAGGATGTTGGGGGAAACGTTCCTGGAAAAGTTTTTGGACTACCTGATAATCGGCTATGTCGCGCAGGTAGACGATGAGAGCTCCCATATCGGAGAACTCCATGCTTGCCTCGTGGAGCAAGGTTTCTACATTTTCCCACATGCGGAAGGTTTGTTGGCAGACATCTCCGGGATGAACAATCTGTCCCCGATGGTCGATACTGGCTGTACCGGAGATAAAGGTATGGCGACGGTCACCGTAATCCACACAGGTTCCCCGTTCGAAACTGACACCGTATTCGTAGGTCGGGTTGAGGTGTGTACGGGCATAAAGGTAGCGGACCTGTTCTGGCGAGATGCCCAATACGGAATAGGCATCCATCAGGACAGTAACCTTCGGGTCTGCATGGCGGCCGCCGATACCAGTACTGGCAATGAAGTGGGTTTCAGGGGTCAGGTTTTGGGTATGGAAGACCTCGTTACGGGCCTTGACTACTCCAGCATAATTGACATCAACATTTTGGACGAAGAACCAGGTGCGCAGACAGTTGGCGGCCAGCGTTCCACCGTTCTCCATCAGTTGAAGCAGGTAATCATTCAGCAGTAGGCGTGTCTGGTGTTCTGAAGATTCTCCGTACTGAATGCGGCTGCCTGTCCAGAGATGGGTATAGCCATTGTGGCTAAATCCGGTCAATCTGCCAGGAAAGGGTTGGGGGATAACATCAGTCTGCAGATAGACCCATAGGGCTATTTTGGTACCGTCCAATGGAGGTTGTTCCACGATGGAGCAGGCGCAGGCTGTGTTTTCCGGCAGAGTAGCCAGGAGGAGGTCGGTCTGATTGGCGGCATCGCTCAGAAAAAATCGTTTGAAGACGGCTTTCGCTCCGTTTGCTTCGTGCTTCAGCAGATAATCATAAGCATCGAGCAAGGCAGACAACTGCTGGTCGAAAGTCAATTCCGGACGGGTGATGTGAATGATTGCATGATATTCACAGATTCCTGTCGAAGGAATGAAACGGGATATTTCTGTACGTGTGTGGTTGTTTATTTTTTTCATGGCTATATTGAAATCAGTATTAATGAGTAATCAGGATTAACTTAACGCATAACTGTGCATTCCTCCCAGGAAAAAATTTACTCCCAAATAAGTGACCAGTACGCTTAGAAAAGCCAGGATAGCGAATCCGTGGAAGAAGAGCGGTTTCCGGAAAACTGGCAGGGAATCGGAATGCAGGGCTCCTGCATAGATGAGCAGGGTAATGAGTGCCCAGACTTCTTTAGGGTCCCATCCCCAGTAGCGTCCCCAGGAGGCATTGGCCCAGACGGCTCCGATAAAGATACCGACTGTCAGGAAAAAGACGGCCGGATAGAGCAGGATGCGACTGATGACGGACAGGCGTACAACCTGCGCTTCGCTGTCCGGACGGGTATGGTGGAGCAGGAGGGCGGTCACTCCGTTGAGCATGATGAAAGCCAGCAGGGTATAGGCAACCATGATGCTGACTACATGCGAACTCAGCAGAGGAGAGGCCAGCACGGGCATCAACCGGGTGATGGGAGGATTGGCCTCGCCGAGCATGGCAACCAGCAAGGACAGGCCACAGGTGAGGTAACCGAAAGCGACCACTCCTTTCCATCGCCGGCAGAAACAGCAGGTGAGCAGGATGGCACAGGCTGCCATGAACTGCATGGTCTCGTAGCCGTTGGCCAGCGGAAGGTGGTGGCTGATGTATCCCCGTAAGGTGATGAGGAAAGCCAGGTAGACCAGTATTCCGACCAACAGGCTGAGGAAGGTGCCGTGAATGATACGGGCTGTCCGTCCGTTCCGGGGGCGGGACTGTATCATCCGACGGGTATAGTAAAAGAAGGCCAATATGCCGATTGTCAGGCAACCCATGGCCAACATCCGGGTATAGTTGAGCCGGTTGTAGAGTTTCTCCGCCCGGAAGCGGGCATCGGATGGCAAGTCGTGAGGGACGGTCTTCTGCTGATAGCTTCTGATTTTATAGATAAGACGGATGGCTTCTTCGGGATGTCCGGTCATCCATTGTTCGGCTACCAGCCCCATGCTGTTGCGGATGAAAAGCCACTGGTCGTCGGGCAGTTCTTTCGGGAGTTCATCGCTGAACGAAAACCAGCGGACAGGGGAACCGTCGGCCGGTCGGTACGGGTAGATGCGGAGGAGGCTGCCGGTGCTGACCATGCTGATCAGATTGAATTTCTCATTGGCTTCTTCGGCTCCCCGGCGGTCGGTCAAGGTATCGCCGTACAGTAGCCGGTCCAGTTTAAATCCGTTTCCATTCATGAAATCGGTCAGTGCGGCATATTCGCTGTCGATGCCGAGAAGTCGGCGGATCTCCCGGCTTTTGATGCGAATCATCTGCTCGGTTTTCCAGTCATCGTAATAGAAGAACCATCCGGCAAGTACCTGCTCGGGTGTCAATCCCTTGTAACGGGGCTGACCGTAAACCTTGACGGTAAAGTCTTTGGCGAGGGTCTGTAGCGGACAGACGCGGTCGTGGTAATACAGGTATAGATTTCCCAGCGCTCCTGCGGCTTCGCGGGATAAGGTCTGGGGAGGCTGCGAGGTAGAGGCTGCCCGGGCGAAAGCCGGAAGAAGGGCCAGCAGGCAGCACAGGGTGGTGTGACGCAGGGACGGATGGCGGAGTAAAAGCCGGAAACGGCTGTTCTTCTGGAAGAAGAAGCCGAGGAGGCTCACCAGCAACAGGCTGTAACCGGCATAAGTGATGCCGATTCCCCACGGGTCGTAGGCGATGGATAAGGTGGTACCTTGCCCGTCGGGGTCGTAGGCCGACTGGTAGAAACGGTAATGGCGGTACGTGAGAGGCCGGTTCATCGAAATTTCTCCGGCTGCCAGTGTTTGGCCGGCTTCATCGGTAAATTCTACAAGGCTTACAAAATCCATGACGGCTCCAGTACCCGGGTAATAATCGATGCGGAACGTGTTCAGCCTTACCTGAAAGGGAAAGGCTTCCAAGTGCATGTCCGGTTTGACATAGTCGTGTACGGGGGTGTCTCCGGTGCGTAGGTGCAGACTTCCCTGCCGGCCGAAAAGATAGGTGGTCAGCGCGCCGGCCAGAATCACCAGGAAAGAAAAGTGGAGGAGAAAAGTAAAGGATTTTTTCGGCATCCGGTGTCTCATCAGGTAGATAAAGGAACTGACTGCCACAACGGTCCAGGCGGCTACGAAGAAGGGGGAGCCGTAAATCTGTGAAAGGACGAAATCTGTTCCGTAGGCTTTTTCCAGGATTGTGGCTGTCATCATGGCAAGAACCAGCAGTCCGGTCAGTCCGAAACTTAGGTATTTCAGGGTATTCATGTCTTTGCTTGTCTGCATCTGTTTATCTACATGGTACAAAGATACGGAATGGTTGTTGATAGTTAACCATTGATCATTGAAAAAATGATGGCAGAGGACGAGGTGGCAGGATAACAGGTTGTCAGGAACTAAGAACAACCTGTATCCATTCACCTCGTCGCTGTCGGCCAAAGTTAAACTTGAAAGCTTAAATCGAATTGATGAATTTCACGATGGCTTCACGGTCTTCTTTGGAGAGTTTACGGAATTTCTCGATGGTGTAGCGTGCGTCGCTCTTGGAATTTCCGTGCCACATGATGGCTTCGATGACATTGCGGGCACGGTTGTCGTGCAGGCGGTCTTCGGTAGCCGAACCGGTACATTTCTGGTGGAGTCCGCGTCCCCACAACGGAGTGGTGCGGCACCATCCGTTCCGGATGTCGTTCTCCATGTGCAGTTTGTGCTGGACCATGTCGGAATACGGCCAGATTGTCTGATGCGGATAGCGGGGCAGACGGTTGTCACCCTTTTCGAAGAAACCGTTCGGGTCGTAATAATTGTCGTCACCGGTTGTCCAACTCGGGCGGTGGCAATAGGTACAGCCTATCTGTCCGAAGAGTTCCTTTCCTTTCAGTACCTGTTCGTCGGTCACGTTGCGGGCGGCGGGGACTGCCAGACCGCGGTGCCAGACCATGAAATCGATGAAATCCTGGTCGCTCATCTCTACATCCAGTTCCTTGGAAGTCAGATAAGCGGTGATGGCTTCCGCCACTTGAGCCTTGTCGGTATAATCGGCAGCATGCCAGGTGGGGTGATTCTTGGCGGGGTCGAGCGCTTCGATGTATGCCTGGTAACCGGCCTGTACATCCGGGTCGTTGGCAGAAGCCTTGACGTATGAACCGGCCGCATCGAAATAATGGTACCGGCGGTTGCTGCGGGTCACGTTGGTGATGTTCCACATGGCATTGGCGCCGGCGGCATCCTGCAGCGGTCCGCGGCTCAAGGCGTAAGTGAAGCGGTAGGGGTGCTGCTCGGGAGTCATTCCGGGTTTGATGTCTGTTTCCCGTGGGTTGCTGTACTGGCCTGTCCATTGTCCGTTGGCAAAGATGGCCGGATTCAGTCCGTTCGGCAGGTAGCCGTCGGCTTCCTGTTGGGCGTATTGGGCTTTCAGGTCGTTGTCATCGATGGCGTCCAGCAGGCCTGTCCCGTAAATACCGATGGTGGATTCCAGCCGGACTTCGTAATTACCCAAATCGGTGAGGACTCCCTGGTTGTAGGCATAGACGGCATCGGGGCTCAGGGTGACTTCCGGATATTCCAGATCGTAGGTCTCACCGTCCGGGAATTTGTTTCCCCATTCGTCGGTGTATTTCTTCCACGTGATTTTGACCTTGCTTTCATCCAGCGGTGCCTTGAACGGAGCGGTGGCGTGTCCCTGCGGCATACCTGCCAGCCAACTGACGTAGGCATTCGTTTCCGGATTGTAGACGACGAGCAGACAGCCGTTGCCCACAGCGTTGGTCTCGAAAGTACCGGCCGGATTCCGTTTTCCGTGGCCGTAGCCCGGATGACAGTGGATACAGGAACTGCGCACATAGGCCGGACCGAGTCCTTTGCGCTGTCCTTCGTTGTTCGACATGTAGGGATGCTCGAACAGGGATTCGCCGTTCTTGAACTCGGTTTCCAGCCCTTGGTTCTCTACAGCCGGTGTCGGTTGCTCGTAGGCGTTGAAGGTAGACAGGAAGGCGGTTCCAAGTTCGCCGCCGGTATAGTACCATTCCGGATATTCGGGGTCTGGTGTAGGTTGGGGGGACGGGGAATCCTTGACCTCGTCGCTGCATGCTGTCATACCGGTAAGCAGCATGGCACCTGCCCAGTAATAGAGTTTCTTCATTTTTCAGAGGTTTTAAAATGCAGGATATCCGTTGGCCAGAAACGGGTATCCGATAATTTGACAATCAATATTTGGATAAGGCCTGTGCCGCTTTCTGCAGGGCATTGACCAGGTCGGTGCCGACTGCTTTGACTGCTGCCTGCGATTCGGCCGAAGTGGCGTTCTTGGCAAACGGTTCCTTGATTTTCTGGATGGCTGCGATGGCATTGTCGATGGCTGCCTTCACTTCCTTGTCGGTTTCCGGTTCTACGGAAGCGATGTAGTCGCTGACAGATTTGTCGCCGTCGTTGCTGCCGGTATAGGCATTGCGGATGCTGATGATGTTATCGACAAAGTCGGTGATGGAGTTGAGGCTGTAGGGAGATTCGATGTAGTTCTTGTCTTCCTCGGACGTACCGGTAGCCGGACGACCGATTTTCTGCTGGCCCACTTCGTCGGCAATGTCGATGCAGCCTTGGATGAGTTCCTGTGCGGCATCGGTGTAGTTGACATATTTGCTGCCGGCAACTCCGGCGTTCAACATGCTTTGGCCATAGTTGAAGCTGGGTTCCAGTTCAGCGTCGGTCAGGATGCCTTGTTTCTCGGAAGTTACATTGTCCATGCCTGCCCACGAGGCTTCCAGGCGGATGCACTGGTTGCGGAGGTCACCGGCAATGGCTGCCAGGTAGATGGTCTCTTCTTTGGTGAACTTGCTGACATCACGTGGCTGGCTTTCCATTTCGCTGGCATTCAGTTGGAACAGCATGTATTCAATGGCATGAAATCCCAGCAGGCCGTAACCAAGGTTATTGCCTACATAGTCCGGGCTCATCTGTGCCATTTGCTGTGGGTTGCTCAGCATGGCCTCCATGGATGCCTTGTCAAGCGGCCAGGAGTCGATGTGCGGGTCGATGTTGTAGTCGCCTGCCGCTCCGTACAGAAAGGCTTCGCTCAGTTCCCAGTATTTACGGGCGTCTTTCCACGACTGGCCGGCTGCCTGGATTTGTGCGGTGGACAGACTGCCGTTGGCAAAGGCCTGTTCGATGGCTTCGCATTTTTCGCACAGGTCAAGAGTGGCATCGGCCAGATTCTTGTAGGTGGCGATGACTGTATTGTTTACATAAGGATTGATGGCTTCTTTCAGGGCCGTTTCCTTTTCGCTCAATGTTCCGGTTTGTGTTCCGTCATTGTTTTCATTGTCGCTACATGCTGTCAGACCAGTGGCCATTAGTGCCCCGAAAGCTACATAGAGAGGCATTTTCCAGAATTTTTTCATAATTTTCTTTTTTGTTTAATGAATATTAGTGTTGTTTTCAGTTTATACGGAGGTTTATCGGCTGAAGAAACCGGCATAGGCTACTCCCAGTGAGATGGAAGGTTCGTTATTATATTGGCTTTTCAGTAATCCGATGGAATATTCTCCTTTCAGGACAATGTCCTTGATGGGGAAGTAATTGATACCGGCAGCGATACGATGCCGTCCGCACCATTGATAATCCTGGATGGCCGCATCGGTCTTGTACATGGAGTCGTAGTAGTCATACCGGCTGAACAGGTAAAGCTTCTGTTGTTTGGCATTCAGTTTTTCTATTTGTGAGAAGAGGTTGTAGCCGGCTTCCAGGCCGATGGCGACAGCATCGGAGGCTATTCCTTGTTTTTTTGAAACCGAGTTTTTACTCATGTTGGCATTATATTGAGAAATCAGACGTGAGTCGGACAAGTGTCCATAGTCGAAATTTCCGCGAATAATCCAGTTATGTGCGTTGTAGGCAAAATCGAAAGCTCCGATGGATACTGTTCCTTTCACGTCTTTGTATTGGGCGCTTTCGGTACTGCTCAAGGTGTTCTTGAATGAATTTCCGATATAGCCGCTGACCGACATGCGTAGTCCGGGTACGGAAAAGTTATCTATGCGGAATGCTCCGGCAATATTATTCCCAATCTTGAATTCGTATGGACTTCCGGCTCCATCTTTAATCCAGTTCTGGCGTCCGAAGCGGTCGGAATCCAGTCCTGGCACAAGGATGGCTTCGTAGCGCCAGTCGCCGGCTTGTCCCCACAAGCTGATACCGGTTTCATGCCAAGTACAGGGAAGTATGGTATTTTCTCCTTCCGGACGGTAGACTCCGAAGAATTCGGTCGGCATGTGGTGCTGGTTGGTGGCACCTACCGGAATAATAATGTGTCCCAGACGAAGATTCAGTTGCGGACAGAACGATTTCTGAATCCAGAACTGTTCGAGGGCCACTTCGCCTCCACGTTCAATTTCGCTTTCGTATTCACCTCCTTCTTCGGTTTCTATCTCAACGGCACTTTCCGTTCCTCCATGCTCGAATTCGATTTCGGTACCCAGGGTCCAGCCTTTCCCGAAATCATATCCCAGGAAAAGGACAACGTGAGGAAGGTCGAAACGGCTGTGTTTCTGGTCTTTGTATTTTTCTACGTTCTGTCCCTGGTAGCGCAGGTAATTGTCACTGTAAAAGTTACGGCTGTAGACAGCTTCTCCGTAGCCACCTATGGTAAAGCGTGAAGGTTTGGCTATCTGTTCTTGCTTTTCTGAATGCTCTTCATTGTTCTCCGCTATATTCACAGCCGACGCATGAGTTGTTCCGGCTGCAAAAAGAAGGGAAAATAGGATTGTTTTTTCTTTCATTTTTCTTCTTGTCTTTTCGTTATTTTTAACGAATGCAAATTTAAATGGACGGTTGTGGTGTAACAATACCTACTTTTTAGTAAAAAAAGATGAAAAATAGCAACATATAGGTATGTTTGTCTTGTATTTTTCGTGCAAGCAAAGTAGGATGGATAAATGATTCAAAAAAATAGTGTTTTTATTTCCTCAATGGTTTGTTTATTTCTTACTTCTCACTATATTCGTGGTATAACTTTACAAAAACGAATAAGAATCGTATGAAATCATTTAATTATGCTGTATTGAGCAGTATCTGTGCGTTGATTATCGGTTTGCTGTTGGTTGTGTGGCCTGGGCAAGCGATTATTTATCTGGTACTGACCATTGGTGTTTTGTTTCTTCTGCCGGGATTGTTCGGGTTGGTGTCTTATGTGCTGACTGCACGAAAGCGTAAGGAGGCAGGTTATAGCGTTCCATTTCCGATAATAGCTTTAGGAAGTACTTTGTTCGGCATTTGGCTGATTGTTATGCCTGATTTCTTTGTTACTTCTCTGATGTATGTATTAGGAGTGTTGCTGGTATTGGCCGGAGTCAGTCAGTTGGCCAACCTGGTGGCGGCCCGCTCGTCGGTGCATGTACCCTGGGGAGTCTACATCGTGCCGCTGCTTGTATTGGCTGCGGGGATGGTTGTGCTATTCGATCCTTTCACGGCTGCCGAGGTACCCTTCATAATTCTGGGATGTTCTTCCATCGTTTATGCCTTGATGGACTTGTTCCGTTTGTTCAAATACCGTAGACGGGTAGCCAGCCAGATTCAGGACATTACCCCCATCGAAGAGATAAAGGACTGATACGGAATAAGCGTTTATAAAAGATAAGCCTCCCTGTTTCCAGTAAAACAGAGAGGCTTATCTTTTGGAAAGGGGATATCAGTTGGAATTCCGGAATTGTTTCGGCGACATGCCGGTATAGCGCTTGAAGTATTTCCCGAAGAAAGAGATGTCCGGGAAATTGAGGGAGTAGGCTATTTCCTGAATCGTCATCTCGCTGGAACGCAGCTTGGCCTGGGCGTCGTGAATGACCAGCGTGGAGATGATTTCGGTCAGTGTCTTGCCGGTTACCTTCTTGACGGTGGTACTCAGATGCTGGGGAGACAGGTGCAGCTTGTCTGCATAGAACGAGACGTTTCGTTCATGCCTGTAATTTTGTACGGCCATACGGAGCAGTTCCCGCACAATTTCATGGTTTCGGCTGTAGCGACTATTGGTCTCTACCTGAGGAATGATGGTCTTCCGTAACCCCAGAATAATCTGTGTAAATGACAGGCTTGCCTGAGCCCAGTCTATTATTGTGCGGGTGACATTCTGTGCCTTGATCAGTACTTGCAGGTAGTCTTGTAGAATTTCACTGACTTCGGGACGTAAGTCGATAACCGGTTGTTCGAAAATATAAGGAGTGTATTCAATGGTGTGGGTAAAGACATCTGCATGATTGACCAATTCTTTGGAGAAAACAGCATAAATGAACTGACAATCTTCACTGACCTGTCCCATTTTGCAGATGATTTCCGGAAAGATTACGGCTACACTGTTGGCCTTTAAGTTGTATTCTCTTAAATGGATGGTCAGGTGACAATTACCTTGTGTGCAAAGCATAATCATACAACCTGGTAGTTGCTTGGCAGTTTTAAAATATTGTTTTAAATCTCCTGTGAGATCTGTTCCTACTAATAGCGTCGTGTCTTTCGAAAAAGTTTCTAAACTAGGTATTTCTTTCATGGTTGTTTCCTTTCTGATCCAAACGAGTTTAGGAATTATAATCAGCAAATATAGTCTATTTCATTGATTCTTCAAAATTTGGGGTCTGAATGGAAAACTTAATTGCTCCGTTGCGTTTCATTTCCGTAAACCGGCTGATAATGAGGCGGCTATTTCCTGCGGGTCTCTTTCCGGATGGATGTGGACACGTTTTTTATTTGTACTTTTTTAAGAAACTTAAACGTATCAGTAGCTTCCCTCTGCTATTTTATGTGAAAAAGATTTAATGGAGAATGCGACTGAAAAAAGAATTCGTATTTTCGTAATCAGTACGAAAACACTAAAATCAATATCGTGAAAAACAGTAATTTGTATCTTGTAAGTTTGGTCTCTGTGGCCATTCTGGGCGGCTTGTTGTTCGGTTATGATACGGCCGTTATCTCGGGCGCTGAACAGGCGCTTCAGCAACATTTGGGATTGGATGCCTTCTGGCATGGTGTGACAGCGTCGAGTGCGTTAATCGGGTGTGTCATCGGTGGAGCCATATCGGGAGTATGTGCTTCGCGGTTGGGACGGCGTGACTCCTTGCGTTTGGCGGCTGTCCTGTTCTTTGTATCGGCGCTGGGTTCTTATTATCCGGAGTTTTTGTTTTTTCCGAAAGGAGACACTTCGTTCGCGCTGATTATGGCATTCAATCTGTATCGTATCATCGGTGGTGTCGGTGTGGGGCTGGCTTCGGCTATCTGTCCGATGTATATCGCCGAGATTGCTCCTTCCGAAATCCGTGGAAAACTGGTGTCGTGTAATCAGTTTGCCATCATCTTCGGAATGCTGGTGGTGTATTTTGTGAATTATCTGATCAAGGACGGGATGTCGGACGAGGAACTGGTGGCCAACGGATGGCGTTACATGTTCGTTTCTGAAGCTATTCCTGCTGCCTTGTTCGGTATCTTGCTTTTTTTTGTGCCAAAGACACCCCGTTACCTGGTTATGGAAGGGAACGATGCGAAGGCGTGTCAGGTTCTGGAACGGATTAACGGTGCATTGAAGGCTCGTCAGATTCTGTCGGAAATCAAATCGGTGACCGCTGAAAAGACGGAAGGCCTGTTTACTTATGGGGTGGCTGTCATTGTCATCGGTATCCTGTTGTCTGTCTTCCAGCAGGCCATCGGCATCAATGCCGTGTTGTATTATGCGCCCCGTATCTTCGAGAGAATCGGTGGAGGGGGCGACGGTATGATGCAGACGGTAATCATGGGGGTGGTTAATATCATCTTTACCCTGGTGGCTATCTTTACGGTAGAAAAGATGGGACGGAAACCGTTGCTGATTATCGGTTCGTTGGGAATGGCTGTCGGCGCGCTGGGAACCGCTGCCTGCGATGAGTTCCAGGTAGGGGGACTGCTGCCTGTGCTTTGCATCATCGTCTACGCGGCTGCTTTCATGATGTCGTGGGGGCCGATATGTTGGGTGCTGATTGCTGAAATCTTTCCGAACACCATCCGCGGCAAGGCTGTGGCCATCGCGGTGGCTTTCCAGTGGATATTCAATTACCTGGTTTCTTCCACCTTCCCGGCCATGTATGAATTCAGCCCGTTCTTCGCTTATTCCATCTATGGAGTCATCTGCCTGATAGCGGCGGTCTTTGTCTGGAAGTGGGTACCCGAAACGAAGGGAAAGACACTGGAGGAAATGAACCAGCTGTGGCTGGAAAGAAACCGTAAATAACAGGCATCTCCGGATTACCGTAAAAAATAAAGGTCGTCTCGTAGGGAGGCGGCCTTTTCGTTTGTCTGCTTTATGCTGTAAGGGGTGTCTGCAGGCAGGGGTTACTTTTTCCGGCGGAAGAACTTGCGTAGTCGTTGGAAAATCTTGATGCCGGTCATCAGCCCGTCGTATGCGGCGATGCCCGCGTTGACCTGCTGCATGAGGTTATCGAATTTGGTCTTGCTCTGCTGGGGGGCAAATAGTTCTCTGCTGAATTCCATAATCTGCTCTTTAGAATTTCTCAGTTCAGCTTTTTTGGCCAGACGGCGCTGTGTAATCGTCTCCAGGGTATAGGTGGAAGGCGAAGAGGGTATCTGTTGTTCGTTCATAAGGCTTCTTATTTTTTATGTTGCTCGTCCAAAAAGAGTTTGGCAAGGAAATTCACCATTGGTTGGAATATCAGGGGCTTCCGGTAGTAGTAGATGATACCGGCTATCAGCAATACGAGTGCTCCGATAATGGCGTAGCTGGCGATGATGCTGCCTATGTAATCGGCCAGTACATAAACCAGCATGAAAGAAAAATAGAAAAAGGCCGTCATACAGAGAATAATCATCAGTAAGATAAGGATGAGGGTAGAAAGCAGGATGGTCAGTTTCTCGACCAGATCGAGCTTGATGTATTGCCCCTGCAATTCTACATATCTCTTGATTTCTTTGTAGAGGGAAGTGAGTGTATCGATACTTTTGTCGTTGGCAAACATAAAATTCAGCGGATTGGTTTAATAAAAAAGACAGACCTGCCCCCTGAGGAGCAAGCCTGTCCATCGTTTAACTAAAATTATTCAGCATCTTTTACTTCTGCAGCGATCTGGTCAACCAAATCGTTCATTTCCTGGTGATTCAGGCGAATGCCTTTTTCACGCAGAATGTCTGCAATTTTTTTACGAGTGTCTTCTCCCTTTTCCGGAGCAAACAAGAGACCTGCTGCTGCGCCCAGAGCCATACCGCCCAAGAATGCAGCTACGATGTTTAGTGCTTTCATAATTCAATCATTTTTTATGTTAAACAATTTATAGCTGTACAAAGCTAATAAAAAACTTGATAGTTTGCTCTTTTTTTAAAGAAAATAGTTGAAAAATGTTTGGGGAGGCATATTATTAACGAATTTTAATAATGCTAGACGTTATATATTACTATTTTTGCATCACATAAATCAACTTGAAGATTTAATTTAAACATTCAGATAATATGAAGAAAGTAGTTGTATTAGGAATGGGATTATGCGCCGCTCTGGCATTCTCTTCCTGTAAGTCGAGTGAAAGTGCATATAAGAAAGCTTACGAAAAGGCTAAACAGCAGGAATTGGCTGAAGCCGGTGGCCAGACAGAAGCTCCGGCAGTAGAAGAAGCCCCAGTGGCTGCGGTAACTCCGGTTGCTCCGGTGACTCCTCCTGTTTCTAACGCTCCTGTACGCGAAGAGAAAGTGGAACTGGTGTCTGGCGACGGCCTGAAGGCATACAGCGTGGTATGTGGCAGCTTCGGTGTGAAAGCGAACGCTGACGGTCTGAAGGATTTCCTGGACCGTGAAGGTTACAACGCAAAGGTCGTATACAATGCAGAACGGAACATGTACCGTGTGGTTGCCGAATCATTCGATACCCGCGACGCTGCAGCAGCTGCACGTGACAGCTTCAAGGCGAAATATCCGAACCGCGAAGACTTCCAGGGAGCATGGTTGCTGTATCGGGTATATTGATTATTAGTAAAAAGTAAGGAATAATTATTCTATATCTCGGATTGGAAGCGATAGTTTGATGGCTATCGCTTTTTTTTATGTATTTTTGCAACCCGTAAAACCACGCATTATAGATCGTATAATATAAAAGGTATGAAAGGTAAAATAGGAATTGTTGCCTTAGCATTGTTTTCCAGCCTGACGCTGCAGGCTCAAGATAAGTTTGTTCCCCTTAAATATGGTGACATGGACCAGTGGGTGACCCGCCGGATTCATGAATCGGCCATTATCGGCGGAAAGACGAAGCTGTTGTATGAAATCGGTCCGAACAAGGAAGTGGACGGAAACGTCGCTTATGTCAATATGGGTGGTTCTCCGTGGGGGACCTCGAATGTAATGGCCAAGGTGGTGGGTATTGTCAAGACCAACACCAGTGTCTATCCCGAACGCCGGGGAAACGGGTATTGTGCCCGTCTGGAAACCCACATCGAAAGTGTGAAGGTACTGGGAATGGTCAATATCACGGTGCTGGCTTCCGGCTCCATGTTCCTGGGAGACATCAAAGAACCCATTACAAGTACCAAAAGCGGGGAGGAAGCCCTGAACTCCGGTATCCGTTTCACCGGACGTCCCAAGGCCGTGCGTTTCGACTACAAGGTCAAGATGTCGGGTGAGCCGAACCGTATCCGCCAGACAGGATTCAGCAAGAAGGAAGTGGTGCAGGGAAAGGACCGTGCCATTGCTGTCTGCTACCTGCAGAAGCGTACGGAGGATGCCAACGGAAACATCATCGCCAAACGGGTGGGAACGATGGCGGTCAGCTTCGACCGGACACAGGACTGGCAGAACGGGGCAACGTTCGAAATTCTGTATGGAGACATTACGCATAACCCCAAGTACGACGCGTCACTGATGGGACTGGGGGTAGGAAACTACCATGCCCGCAACAGTCGCGGTGAGAGCAAGTCCATCCAGGAAATCGGCTGGGCTTCGGCCGATGAGCAGCCGACTCATATCCTCCTGCAGTTCACATCCAGTTTCGGAGGTGCTTTTGTCGGCTCTCCGGGAAATACCATCTGGCTGGACAACGTAGGACTGGTGTATTGATATCCGGATAAGAAATAGGGAAGAGTGGAATGGAGTTCTTTCATTCCGCTCTTTTTTCATGCGCTTTTCGGCGGTAATCCCCTGGCTGTTGGAGTATATTTTAAGGTTTATATAGATATAGGAAAGGAATTAATTTGTACTTTTGTGGCGACTATGAGTAGAATATTAGCTATAGATTACGGAAGAAAACGTACCGGCATCGCTGTGACTGACCCGATGCAGATTATCGCCAACGGGCTGACTACTGTCTCCACCCATCAGCTGATGGATTTCCTGTTGAACTATATCAAGCAGGAACCGGTGGAACGGATCATTATCGGTCATCCCAAACAGATGAACAACGAGGATTCGGAGAATATGAAGAACATCATTCCTTTCATGAACCGGTTGACGAAGCTGTTGCCGGATATGCCGGTGGAACTGGTGGATGAGCGCTTTACATCGGTATTGGCTCACCAGGCCATGCTGGCAGGGGGACTGAAGAAGAAGGACCGGCAGAACAAGGCACTGGTGGACGAAATCAGCGCTACCATTATCCTGCAGTCGTATTTGGAATCGAAAAAATATTAATAAAGCATATAGAACAATGATTTTACCTATTTATGTATACGGACAGCCTGTTCTGCGGGAAGAGGCAAAAGACATTACTCCGGACTATCCGGAATTGAAAGAACTGATTCAGAATATGTTTGAAACCATGGACCGTGCCGATGGCGTGGGCCTGGCAGCACCTCAGATAGGACTGGCCATCCGGGTGGTGGTCGTGAACCTGGATGTCTTGTCGGACGATATGCCTGAATTCAAGGGATTCCGTCGGGCTTACATTAACCCGCATATCCTGGAAGTGGGAGAGAACCTGGTGTCTATGGAAGAAGGCTGCCTGAGTCTGCCGGGTATCCACGAAAGCGTGAAACGTCCGGACAAGATTCATGTGACTTACCTGGACGAAGAGATGAACCCTCACGATGAATGGGTGGAAGGTTATCTGGCTCGGGTGATGCAGCATGAATTTGACCACCTGGACGGTACGATGTTCATCGACCATCTTTCGGGATTGCGCAAGCAGATGATACGTGGCAAGCTCAACAATATGCTGAAGGGAAAGGCCCGTTGCTCTTATAAGGTGAAAACAGTGAAATGATTCGGAAACTATTATATATCATCTGCATGGGATTGCTGTTCCCCGTGTCTGCCCTGTCCCAGATCAATACGGACAGGGTGATGACTATCGGGAAGAACGCGCTCTATTTTGAGGACTATGTCCTTTCCATTCAATATTTCAATCAGGTAATCAACGCAAAACCTTATCTGGCAGAACCTTATTTCTTCCGTGGACTGGCCAAGATGAACCTGGAGGATTTCCAGGGAGCGGAGGCCGACTGTACGGAAGCCCTGGTGCGCAACCCGTATGTGGTGAACGCTTATCAGGTGCGGGGAATCTCCCGCATCCGCCAGGAAAACTACAAGGGGGCCATCGAGGACTACCTGAAGGCCTTGAAGCTGGAGCCGGAAAATATCAGCCTGTGGCATAACCTGGCGTTGTGCCGTATGCGCGAAGAGGATTATCAGACGGCACGGGCCAATCTGGATACGTTGATTTCCATCTCTCCCCGTTACATCGACGCTTACCTGATGCGTACCGAGGTCTCTCTGAAACAGAAAGATACCCTGCAGGCGATGGCTGATGCCGACAAGGCCATTGAAATGGACCGCTACAACCCGGATACCTGGTCGTCGCGCGGCATGCTGTTCCTGCAACGTTCCAAATACAAGGATGCCGAATCTGACCTGACGGAAGCCATCCGGCTTTCGCTGCGCAATGCCGGAGCGTACATCAACCGTGCGCTGGCACGCTATCACCAGAATAACCTGCGGGGAGCCATGTCGGACTATGACCTGGCTCTGGAAGTGGACCGGAACAACTTTATCGGACATTACAACCGGGGACTGTTGCGCGCACAGGTGGGAGACGACAACCGGGCCATCGAGGACTTCAATTTCGTACTGGAGGTAGACCCTGAAAACATGATGGCTACTTTCAACCGGGGACTCTTGCTCGACAAGACGGGTGATTATGCCGGTGCGGCCAAGGATTACAGCGCGGTGCTGAAGGAATATCCGGATTTTCTGCTGGGGTACCAGTACCGGGCACAGGTGCGCCGGAAAATGGGTGACGTGAAAGGTGCCAGCGAAGACGAATTCAAGGTGCTGAAGGCACAGCTGGAGGCGCAGAACGGGAAGACGAACCCGAAAAAGGACCAGGCTTCTGACAAGACCCGCAAGCAGTCTGACAAGAATATGAACAATTTCCGTAAGATTGTGGTGGCGGATAATGACGATGACGACCAGAAATACAAGACCGAATACCGCGGACGGGTGCAGGACAAGAACGTGACAATCCTGCCGCAGCCTATGTTTGTCCTGAGCTACTACGAACGGGAGGAAGAGGTGAAACGCCAGATCAATTTCGCCAAATGCATCGATGAGGTAAACAGCAGGCATGTCTTGCCGCAGCGTCTGCTGATAACCAACAGCGAAGCATCCTTGAGTGAGGACCAGGTAAAGAAGCATTTCCGTTCCATCGATGATTTCTCGGCGAAGATTGAAGCCGATCCGGTCAATCCGTTGAATTATTATGCCCGTGCCATGGACTTCTACCTGGTACAGGACTTCGACAATGCCATCAAGGATCTGGACGAGACCTTGAAACGGGACTCTACGTTTGTTCCAGCCTATTTCAGTCGGGCGGTTATCTATTACAAACAGTTGGAATTCCGGAAACGAGATAAGACGTACGAACTGAATCCGGGGGATGCCCAGGCACAGAATCAGGTGCGGACCTTTGACTACAACCGGATTCGGGAGGACTTGGATGAGGTGATACGCCTGGCTCCTGATTTCGTGTTCGCTTATTACAACCGGGCCAACATCCTTTCGGTCATGAAGGACTATCGGGCGGCTCTGGCCGATTATAACAAGGCAATCGAACTGGATCCGAAGTTTGCGGAAGCTTATTACAACCGGGGGCTGACCAATATCTACCTGGGTAACAACCGCCAGGGTATTCAGGATTTGAGCAAGGCCGGTGAGCTGGGTCTTTTCTCGGCTTATAACATCATCAAGCGTTTTACGGCCCCGAATGAGTGATATTTTTCTCTGAAAAGGAAGGTTACTCAAAAGTTTTATATATTTTTGCGATTCAAAACAATGGATAAAAAATAAAGATTATGATTAAGATAACTTTTCCTGATGGCTCCGTTCGTGAGTATAACGAAGGAGTGACTGGTCTGCAGATTGCAGAAAGCATCAGTTCCCGCCTGGCACAGGATGTGCTGGCTTGCGGTGTGAACGGCGAAACGATGGATTTGAGCCGTCCGATTAACGAAGATGCCAACTTTGTACTTTATAAATGGGAAGACGAACAGGGTAAGCATGCCTTCTGGCATACCAGTGCCCACCTGTTGGCAGAAGCCTTGCAGGAACTGTATCCGGGCATCCAGTTCGGTATCGGTCCGGCTATCGAAAACGGCTTCTACTACGATGTCGATCCGGGAGAGGCTGTGATTAAGGAAAGCGACCTGCCGGTCATCGAGAAGAAGATGCAGGAACTGGCTGCCAAGAAAGAAGAACTGGTACGTCAGAGCATCGCCAAGGAAGACGCGTTGAAAATGTTCGGTGAAAGAGGCGAAACCTACAAATGTGAGCTGATTTCAGAACTGGAAGACGGTCATATCACAACCTATACCCAGGGTGCCTTCACGGACCTGTGCCGTGGCCCGCACTTGATTTCTACCGCTCCGATCAAGGCAATCAAGCTGTTGTCGGTAGCCGGTGCGTACTGGAGAGGACAGGAAGACCGTAAACAGCTGACCCGTATCTACGGTATCACCTTCCCGAAGAAGAAGATGCTGGATGAATACCTGGTGATGCTGGAAGAAGCCAAGAAACGTGACCACCGTAAAATCGGTAAGGAAATGGATCTGTTCATGTTCTCGGATACTGTCGGTAAGGGATTGCCGATGTGGCTGCCGAAAGGAACGGCCTTGCGTATCCGCCTGCAGGATTTCCTGCGCCGTATCCAGGCCCGTTACGATTACCAGGAAGTGATGTGTCCGCCTATCGGTAACAAGTTGCTGTACGTCACATCTGGTCACTATGCCAAATACGGTAAGGATGCGTTCCAGCCTATCCATACACCGGAAGAAGGCGAGGAATATTTCCTGAAACCGATGAACTGTCCGCACCACTGTATGATTTATAAGAATTCTCCGCGTTCTTACCGTGACCTGCCGCTGCGTATCGCTGAATTCGGTACGGTCTGCCGTTATGAACAGAGCGGTGAGCTGCACGGATTGACCCGTGTACGTAGCTTTACACAGGACGATGCCCACATCTTCTGCCGTCCGGATCAGGTGAAGGATGAATTCCTCCGTGTGATGGATATCATCTCTATCGTTTTTACTTCGATGGGACTGGAAAACTTCGAAGCACAGATTTCACTGCGTGACAAGGAAAACCGTGAAAAATACATCGGTAGCGACGAAAACTGGGAAAAGGCTGAACGTGCCATCGTGGAAGCTTGTGAAGAAAAGGGACTGAAGGCAAAGGTAGAATATGGTGAAGCCGCATTCTACGGACCGAAACTGGACTTCATGGTGAAGGATGCCATCGGACGTCGCTGGCAGTTGGGTACCATCCAGGTGGACTACAACCTGCCGGAACGCTTCCAGTTGGAATACATGGGTTCGGACAACCAGAAACACCGTCCGGTCATGATTCACCGTGCACCGTTCGGCTCCATGGAACGTTTCGTGGCTGTGCTGATTGAACATACAGCCGGTAAGTTCCCGTTGTGGCTGACACCGGACCAGGTAGCTATCCTTCCGATTTCAGAAAAATTCAATGACTATGCCGAAAAGGTACGTATGGAACTGAAGAAAAGCGATATCCGTGCCATCGTAGACGACCGTAACGAAAAAATCGGCCGTAAGATTCGTGACAACGAGATGAAACGTATTCCGTACATGCTGATTGTCGGCGAAAAAGAGGCTGAAAACGGTGAAGTTTCTGTCCGTAAACAGGGCGAAGGTGACCAGGGAAGCCTGAAAATTGAAGATTTTGCGAAAAATATTTCGGAAGAAGTTCATAATATGATAAATAAATGGTAACTTTGCAGCCGCTTGCAGGGAAAGATGGGTTTTCCCTGCAACCTGACAAAGCGAACAACGTAATAATTTATAACTAAAAAACAAACAGGAAGAAACAATTTTTGATGAAGAATGACAGTTTAAAAGGGCAACACCGAATCAATGAACAGATTCGTGCCAAAGAAGTCCGTATCGTGGGAGACAATATAGAATCTGCCGTATATCCGATTGCTCAGGCCTTGAAGCTGGCCGAAGAACATGAGGCTGACCTGGTAGAGATTTCACCCAACGCTGTACCTCCGGTTTGTAGAATTATAGATTATTCTAAGTTCCTGTATCAATTGAAGAAACGTGCCAAGGAACAGAAGGCCAAACAGGTAAAGGTGAACGTGAAGGAAATCCGTTTCGGGCCTCAGACCGATGAGCACGATTATAACTTCAAACTGAAACATGCCATCGGTTTTCTGGAAGATGGCGATAAGGTAAAGGCCTATGTGTTTTTCAAGGGACGTTCCATCCTGTTCAAGGAACAAGGCGAAGTGTTGCTGCTCCGTTTTGCAAACGACCTGGAAGAATATGCCAAGGTAGAGCAGATGCCGCTCCTGGAAGGTAAGCGCATGACAATCGCGCTGGCTCCGAAGAAGGCAGGCGCTCCGAAAAAGGCCGCTGCACCCAAACCGGCCGCTAAGCCGGAACCGGCAGAAGCCGAAGAAAAGGAAGAATAAAGGCGTGTGTAACGTGCCGGTATAGTACGTTGCCACCCATTGAATACTAATTAATTAAAAATTTAAACAAGATGCCAAAGATCAAGACTAACTCCGGTTCTAAAAAAAGATTCGCTCTTACCGGAACAGGTAAAATCAAAAGACAGCACGCTTATCACAGTCACATTTTGACTAAGAAAACTAAAAAGCAGAAAAGAAATCTGTGCCACTCAGGTCTGGTTGACAATGCTAACTTGAGCCAGGTTCGCGAACTTCTTTGCTTGAAGTAATTTTAAACAAAGCGTAAAGTAGTATCATTTAAATTATTAACCGAATGCATTAGCCTCAAGTCCGGTTGTGAAATATCGGCGCTATCATTCAAAAAAGAATTAAAACTATGCCAAGATCAGTAAATCACGTTGCTTCAAGAGCAAGAAGAAAGAAAATTTTAGGTTTGACCAGAGGTTACTTTGGTGCAAGAAAGAACGTTTGGACCGTTGCTAAAAACACATGGGAAAAAGGTTTGACTTATGCTTACCGTGACCGTAAGAACAAAAAACGTAACTTCCGTGCTTTGTGGATTCAGCGTATCAACGCTGCAGCACGTCTGGAAGGTATGTCTTACTCTAAGTTGATGGGTGCACTGCACAAAGCAGGTATCGAAATCAACCGTAAGGTGTTGGCCGATTTGGCTATGAACCATCCGGAAGCATTCAAGGCTGTTGTTGCAAAAGCAAAAGCTGCTTAATCCCGGTTTTTACACCAAGATATAAAAAAAGGACGCTATCTGAAAATAGCGCCCTTTTTTTATGCATTTTATTTGGTACATTCAGAGAAAAGCATTACATTTGTAATACAAAAATGGAGCCGCACTTGCAGAATCGGGAAACTCATCAAATTAATAGAAATACCGAGACAAGCTTCATCTTCCAATGGCGGGCCACGCCTTCGGGTAGCATTTATGCCGGTGGATTACAAAGGAAATGGGCACTCAAATCATGTCATTCGGAGTTTCGTCACGCCTCGGGTGCGGCTTTTCATTTTTCTCAATCGAATAAGGGATCTGTATCATCACGATGTGCGGGTCCCTTATTTCATCTATTGCGTATGTTATGATTTTCTATTTTTCTGGAACCGGAAATTCCCGCTGGGTGGCGGAGCAGTTGTCGACCGCAGGAGCGGAAGAGTTAGTAGCCATAGCCGATGTCTATGCATCGGACCGGCGTTTTGTCCTTCGTCCCGATGAAAAGGTGGGGTTCGTCTTTCCGGTCTATTCCTGGGGCCCCCCTTCCATTGTCCTTCAACTGATTGCTTCCGTACAGTTTTCGGAAAAGCCTGCTTATCTGTATTTTGTCTGTACCTGTGGAGACGATACGGGCAAGACGGCCGAGATCTTCTGCAAGGCTGTCGGCCGGCGTGGCTGGAAGTGTCAGGCCGGTTTCTCGGTGATAATGCCGAATACGTATGTCTGTCTTCCGGGCTTTGATATCGACTGGCGGGATGTGGCTGAAACCAAATGTCAGGAAGCGGAAGTACGTGTGGCGGAGATTGCACGGCTCGTGGCGGAGCGTGTGCAGCGGATGGATTGTTATCCGGGGCGGTTCCCGGCCTTGAAGTCTTATCTCCTCCGGCCGCTGTTCAACCGTTTCTGGTCTTCTCCCCGGCGGTTCCGCGTGGAAGACACCTGTGTCTCTTGCGGCCGGTGTGAGCAGGTGTGTCCTTTGCACAACATCCGGCTGGTTGACGGTAAACCGGTATGGGGGAAGGAGTGTGTGGCTTGTCTGGCTTGCTACCATCATTGTCCCAAGCATGCCATCGCGTATGGCAAGTATACCCGTGGCAAGGGACAGTATACGTTTCCGCTCCGGTAATTCCCCGAAGGTCAGACCTTGTTGAGCAACCGCTTCAGCACAGGTATCTGTAGTACCGGCAGCAGTGCCCAAGCGGGGGCTGCCGCACATAGGCCGACCGTCAGTTTCGTAAAGAAGCCCGGTATGCAGCGGTGCTTTTTCCGGAACATGGAGCGCAGGGCAGCCGAGACGGTCTGCTGCGGAGTCTGCATCATGCCTGCTTTCCGGAACCAGTACCGTTTCCGGTCGTCCAGCTGGTACAAGGGGGTGTCTACCGCTCCTGGAAACAAGGTCGTTACGCTGACGCCGTACCGCCGGAACTCATACCATACGGACCGTGAGAAAGATTTCAGGAAAGCCTTGGTCGCGGCATAGTGTGAAATCGTCGGATAAGGCATCCAGGCGGTAGAGGAAGAGGTTACCAGTATGTATCCGTGCCGGCGTTTCAGCATGTCTTCGCCGAACAGGCGGATTAATTTGATCGGAGTGGTGCAATGTAGTGCGACAATCCGGTCCAGCTGTTCCAGCGGTGTCCGTGCCAGGGTCGAGAAAAGCAGCATTCCGGCATTACTCACCAGAATTTCCACTTCCAGTTTCCAGGTAACGACCTGCTGATAAACCGTTTCTGCCGCTTCGGGCAGCGTCAGATCAATGTCGATTGTCCGGGCATCGGTGGCATAGGTGGTACGAATCGTCTCCGCTGCCTGTCTGTTTTCCTCCGGACGGTTGCTGATGAGGACGATTCCATATCCCCGCTCTGCCAGCTGTCGGGAGAATTCGAGTCCCATTCCCGACGAGGCTCCTGTGATTACTGCGTATTTCATGACACAAATGTATGAAAAAATGATGTATGAGAAAACGTCCGTTCGTTTCAAGTAAAACGTCTAGGCGATTTAAATGAAACGAACGGACGTGTTGAGCAAGACGTCTAGACGTTTTTAAGGTTATCTCAATGATTATTTCGTATCGGGTAGAGCCGGAATCGCGGCTTCGATGCGGTTCTCGATGCTGTCCGGCAGTTTGGCGAAGAAATCAAGTCCCGTTACAGTCTCTACCGAGTCTACCGGAACCTGATATTTCTCCAGGGCCTGATGGTGTGCGGCATTGTTGAACAGGAAGCCCATGGCTATCGGGTTCTTCCGGTTTTCGATCAGTACTACCTTGAAGAAACGGTCTGGTACCGCTACCTGATGTTTTCCGATGCGTTTCGGATGTTTCTTGTCGTATATCGGGCCGCATACGATGTATACCCTGCCGTATTTACGGGCCCAGCCCCGGCACGCTTCTTCCAGGTCACCCCAGTCATCCCGGTTCAGTTTCTGGTTCTGCGGGCAGATGTTGCTCATGTAGAAGGATTGTGCCATAGCCTCTTCGCTCCATTTCATGTCGGCGGCAGGAGCCATGTGCCCACGGTCGTAACCGGAGCGGGTGTAGTCGGCGTGTTCCACCCGGGGCTCCGGCAAGTCAGGGTCTGGAACGAACCTGTCTTTCCGGTCTTCTTTCCCTCGGGTCTCTTCGCGGGTCAGTTCCCATCCCACCCAGTTGGGAGTTTTGTACGTAGAGTTATAGGACAGGGTATAGCCGATTCGCTTCAGGATGATTTCATCCCGTTTCTCCAGAGTAACAGGTATTTCCAAGTGGGTGGCGTAGCTGCTTCCCGCCGGGGTTGAGGAGGATGCTTTCGTATCCTGCTGTATACCGCTTATCTTTTGTTGGATTCCATCGACGGCGGTTTCCAGTTTCTCCTGGGCAGTTTCCAGTGAGAAGTGTTCACCCCGTTCATTGGTCTGGTGCAGGAAGAGGGCAATGCCTATCAGACAGAGCAGACCGATGAAGCCTTTGATGGAACCGGTTCCTTTCTTTCTTTTCTTGGTACTCATATCCGGTATCAGACTAATTTGAAACGCATACGGAAAATTCCGTCCTTGTAGTCGGAACTGATGATTTTGAAGGTTCCTATCTCGGAAGTGTTGGCCACGTGCTGACCGATGCAGAGACATTCGTCGTAATCGCCTACTTTGACGATGCGTACGGTGTCGGACGCTCCTTCGGGCAGCCGTTTCATGTCGAACCGGTCGACTGCCTCGGCCTGGGTAATGTACTCCGTGGTTACTTCCAGGTTCCGGCTGATGACCTCATTCACGGCATTTTCTATGCGGGTGATGTCTTCGTCGGTAGGAGCTGCCGGCAACGCATAGTCCAGCTTGCTCTTTTTCCGTTCGATGTGTGCCGACACAGACCGTCCGCAGTGGAAGAGGCGTATCATGGTTTGGTTGATAATGTGTTCGCAGGTGTGCATGGGCGGGTATTCCTGCTTGTTGTGTGCATTGAGTTGTACTTCTGTTTCCATCTTGTTGTATTTTTGCTGGGGCAAAGATAGGAAAAATTAAGTTTTGTTCTTCTGTCTAAACTTCTTTGTGTGAAATACCGCTTATTTCGTGACTTCTCCGTATATTTGTAGCATAAATGCATTATACGACAATTTAGCAAATGAAGAATATCCGTAATTTCTGTATCATAGCTCACATCGACCATGGAAAATCGACCCTGGCCGACCGCTTGTTGGAATATACTCAGACAATTAAAGTAACAGAAGGACAGATGCTGGACGACATGGACCTGGAACGCGAACGCGGTATCACCATCAAGAGTCATGCCATCCAGATGGAATATACCTATCAGGGGGAGAAATACATCCTCAACCTGATTGACACTCCGGGACACGTGGACTTTTCTTACGAAGTATCCCGTTCCATTGCTGCCTGTGAGGGAGCCCTGCTGGTAGTGGATGCTTCGCAGGGAGTGCAGGCACAGACCATCTCGAACCTGTATATGGCCCTGGAGCATGACCTGGAAATCATTCCTGTCATGAACAAATGTGATATGGCGAGTGCCATGCCCGAAGAAGTAGAGGATGAAATTATCGATCTGTTGGGATGTAAACGGGAAGACATTATCCGGGCTTCCGGAAAAACCGGTCAGGGTGTGGAAGAAATTCTTCAGGCTGTGGTAGAACGGATTCCCTGTCCGACAGGCGATGAGGAAGCGCCTCTGCAGGCTTTGATTTTTGACTCTGTGTTCAATTCTTTCCGGGGTATCATTGCCTATTTCAAGGTAGAGAACGGAATTATCCGTACCGGTGACAAGGTGAAGTTCTTCAATACCGGCAAGGAATACGATGCCGATGAAGTGGGAGTACTGAAAATGGATATGGTACCTCGTAAGGAGCTTCGTACGGGGGATGTAGGCTATATCATCTCCGGTATCAAGACATCGAAGGAAGTGAAGGTGGGCGATACCATTACGCACATAGACCGTCCGTGCGAAAAAGCCATCGATGGTTTTGAAGAAGTCAAACCGATGGTGTTTGCCGGAGTCTATCCCATCGAGGCCGAAGATTATGAGAACCTGCGTGCCTCGCTGGAAAAACTGCAATTGAACGATGCGTCACTGACCTTCCAGCCGGAATCATCGCTGGCTTTGGGTTTCGGATTCCGATGTGGTTTCCTGGGGCTGCTGCACATGGAAATCGTACAGGAACGTCTGGACCGCGAATTCGATATGAATGTCATCACGACTGTGCCGAACGTATCTTATATGGTGTACGACAAGCAGGGCGGTGTACAGGAGGTACATAACCCGGGCGGTATGCCGGACCCTACCTTGATAGACCACATCGAGGAACCGTATATCGATGCGTCCATCATCACCACCACCGATTACATCGGCCCTATCATGACGCTCTGTCTGGGCAAACGTGGGGAACTGGTTCGTCAGGACTACATTTCCGGCAACCGGGTGGAACTGCATTACAAGATGCCGTTGGGCGAAATCGTCATCGATTTCTATGACAAGCTGAAGAGTATTTCGAAGGGGTATGCCTCCTTTGACTACCATCAGTCGGGATTCCGCCCGTCCAAGTTGGTGAAACTGGATATTCTGCTGAACGGTGAATCGGTGGATGCGCTTTCTACACTGACCCATTTTGACAACGCATACGATTTGGGTCGCCGCATGTGCGAGAAACTGAAGGAACTGATTCCGCGCCAACAGTTCGAAATTGCCATCCAGGCTGCCATCGGAGCGAAAATCATTGCCCGTGAAACCATCAAGGCTGTACGTAAGGATGTGACTGCCAAGTGTTACGGTGGCGACGTGAGCCGTAAGCGTAAGCTGTTGGAAAAACAGAAACGCGGTAAGAAGCGTATGAAGCAGATCGGTACGGTGGAAGTGCCGCAGAAGGCCTTCCTGGCAGTATTGAAACTGGATTGATGTGTTAGACAGAAGATTCTTCTGACAGAAGGACCTTCTGTCTCAAGTTTTATTATAACCTTCATTGTACTATGACAGAGGAAACCAAGAAACAATTGCTCCATTTCCCCTTCATGCACATCCTGCGTTTCCACGTAAACGGAGGTATGTTGCTGATGGTAACGGCACTGGCTGCTATCTTTATCGCAAATTCTCCGTGGAGTGAAGCTTATCAGAATCTGTGGACACACGAAATCCGTCTGCAGATAGGCGATTTCAACCTGTTCAATCACGGCGGGCATCCGCTGACACTGATGGGGTTCATCAACGATGTACTGATGGCGGTCTTCTTCTTTGCCGTGGGGCTGGAAATCAAACGGGAAATCCTGGTGGGAGAGTTGTCTTCGTTCAAGCAGGCCATGCTACCCATCATCGCTGCCTGTGGCGGAATGATTATGCCGGTGGTTATCTATTACTTGATTACCCGCGATACACCGGCGGTAGACGGACTGGCGATTCCGATGGCTACGGATATCGCTTTTTCGCTGGGAGTGTTGAGCCTTTTCGGTAAGCGGGTCCCCCTGAGTCTGAAGATTTTCCTGACTGCCTTTGCCGTAGTGGATGATATCGGAGGTATTCTGGTCATTGCCCTTTTCTACAGTTCCCATTGCGACGTGAACTACCTGATGTATGCGTTGCTGATACTGGGTATCCTGCTGATAGGTAACCAGATGCGGGTGTCTTCCAGTTCGTTTTACTTGGTGTTGGGTATCGGAATCTGGTATTGTTTCATGCAGAGTGGGGTACACGCTACCATTGCCGGAGTGATTGTAGCCTTTACTGTACCTGCCAGACCGAAGCTGCGCATCGGAAAATACATCAACCGCATGCACGATTTGATTGTGGATTTTCCTCCCGAACCGGAAAAGATTATTCTGGGAAAGGAGCAGATCTGTGCGTTGAAGACCATTGAAGCAGATACCAGACAGGTGGTTTCTCCGTTGCAGTTTATGGAAGACGCTTTGCATTGGATGGTCAATTATTTGATTATGCCGTTGTTTGCCTTTGCCAATGCGGGAGTCGTATTGACGGCTTCGCACGGTGGACTGGAACTGGGACTGCCTACATTTGCCATTATTCTGGGACTGGTGGTCGGTAAATTTGTGGGTATCTATCTGTTCTCGTGGGGAACACTGAAACTGAAACTGGCCGATATGCCGAACGGGATGACATGGAAGAATCTTTCGGGTATCTGTCTGTTGGGCGGTATCGGTTTTACGGTATCGCTGTTCATTGCGAACCTTTCTTTCGGCGAGGAACCTCATTTATTGAACCAGGCCAAGATGGGCGTAGTGGCCGGTACGGTACTGGCCGGTATCCTGGGTTACATCGTCCTGCATTTTACCTTGCCGAAGAAGGCTGTGGAGGAATGACGCTTATTTTTATCAGAAAACAAAGATTATTTCAGACAGAAGCATCGATGGGTGTTCTTTTTTAAGTGGGAGTGTCTCTTGGGGGGTTCTGTCAGATAAAGTGAAGACAATATGCTTACATTGGATTGTATCTATCGGGCTTCTTTTGCCTTGAAGGACGTGATACGGCGTACAGACTTGATCTATGCGCCTCAGATTAATCCGGAAAGTCAGGTGTATCTGAAACCGGAGAATCTGCAATATACCGGTTCGTTCAAGTTGAGAGGTGCCTGCTATAAGATTTCCCGGCTGACCGATGAGGAGAAGGAGCGGGGAGTCATTGCCTGTTCGGCCGGTAACCATGCGCAGGGAGTTGCTTTGGGAGCGACCAAACACGGTATCAAGTCACTGATTTGTTTGCCCGCCGGAGCCCCTATCTCGAAAGTGGAGGCTACCAAACGCTACGGTGCTGAGGTCTGCCTGGTACCGGGCGTATACGATGATGCCTATCGGCGGGCACTGGAACTGAAGGAAGAGAAAGGATATACGTTCATCCATCCCTTCGACGACGAGTATGTAATAGCCGGTCAGGGAACCATCGGACTGGAACTGCTTGACCAGCTGCCGGATATCGAGGCGGTGATTGTGCCCATTGGGGGTGGGGGACTGATTTCGGGGATTGCCTATGCCTTGAAATCACTGGAGCCTTCGGTCAAGGTCTATGGCGTACAGGCCGAAGGAGCTGCCAGCATGCAGCGGTCCATTGCGCGCGGATATCGGGAATGCCTGAGTACCGTTTCGACTGTGGCCGACGGTATCGCCGTCAAGGAACCGGGGGAACATACCTTCGACCTTTGTTCCAAATACGTAGACGATATCGTAACCGTGACCGAAGATGAAATCTGTGCGGCTATTCTGGCACTGATGGAACAGCAGAAACTGATAGCCGAAGGGGCAGGTGCCGTAGCGGTAGCCGCGGCCATGTTCAACAAAGTCCCCATCGCCGGGAAGAAGGTGGCTTGCATCGTTTCGGGTGGAAACATCGACGTGACCATACTGAACCGGGTAATCAGCCGCGGTCTGGACATGTCCGGACGCTCGTATACCGTTACCCTCGATTTGCACGACAAACCGGGGGAACTGATGGGAGTCTCTGCCGTCATTGCCCGCCTGGGAGGAAATATCATATCGGTACTGCACGAGCGGAATACGACCAACAGTAACATCAACGCCTGTTTCCTGCGGCTGGTCATGGAAACCCGAAACGCAGAACACGTGGCGATGATACGCAATGCATTGCTGGAAGCCGGTTACATCCTTGTAGAATGATAAATTGTTCAGAATGAACCGGAGAATGACCGTCATAAGCTCCGGCTGTTGACGGTCATTGGCTTTCAAGTGGCAGTGTACGGAAGCGGAATGTTAGTTTGATACACTTTTTTTAACTTTTTTAAGGAGAAAAACAGGAGTCCTGCTATAAACTAACTGAATTTTATCGTACATTTGCCACATATTTGTAAAGTATAGTTTGCAAAAATGAGCGATACTATCAAACACCTCGGTATTGTGGAAAACATCAATGGTCCGTATGTACAGGTACGGATTCTTCAGACTTCAGCCTGCGCTTCCTGCAGTGTAAAAGGGCATTGTAATGCCTCTGAAACCAAAGAGAAATTGATTGATGTTTATAATGGTAAGGATATTCATTGCCAGGTAGGACAGCGCGTCCTGATTTGTGGCGCGACTTCGATGGGGATGAAGGCGGTATGGTTGGCTTTCTGCATCCCTTTCCTGCTGTTGATGGGAGCCTTGTTTCTCTTTATGGCCCTGACGGGTGGGGATGAAGCGAAGGCTGCCTTGTTTTCATTGGCTACACTGGTACCCTATTACCTTATATTATATGTGTGCCGGCAACGTCTGAAACGCACATTTACATTTACCTTAGAATCTATTAATTAACTAACTAACTTAAAATTTATGAGCTTAATTTTAGTGGCAGTAATTTCGTTGGGAGCCATCGGGTTGGTCGCTGCAATCATCTTGTACGTGGCGTCCAAGAAATTTGCTGTGTATGAAGATCCTCGGATTGGTCAGGTGGCCGAAGTGCTACCCCAGGCCAACTGTGGTGGATGCGGCTACCCCGGATGTGGGGGATTTGCTGCGGCATGTGTAAAAGCCGGCTCGCTGGATGGCAAATTCTGTCCGGTAGGTGGTCAGCCTGTAATGGACAAAGTGGCCGGAATTCTGGGATTGGAGGCTACTGCTGCCGAACCGAAGGTAGCGGTGGTCCGCTGTAACGGAACCTGTGAGAACCGTCCGCGTACGACACAGTACGACGGTGTACGTTCCTGTGCCATTGCCCATGCAACGTATGGCGGTGAAACCGGTTGTACATTCGGCTGTCTGGGATGTGGCGACTGTGTGTCTGCCTGTAAGTTCGGTGCGCTGCACATGAACCCGGAAACAGGACTTCCTGAAGTGGACGAAGAGAAATGTACCGCCTGCGGTGCCTGTGTCAAGGCTTGTCCGCGGAACATCATCGAGCTGCGTCCGAAGGGTAAGAACAACCGCCGTGTGTATGTGCAGTGTGTCAACAAGGACAAGGGCGCCGTTGCCCGCAAGGCTTGTACGGCTGCTTGTATCGGTTGCGGAAAATGTGTGAAGGTTTGTCCGTTCGAGGCTATTACGCTGGAAAACAACCTGGCCTATATTGACCCGGCTAAATGTAAGTCTTGCCGCAAGTGTGAAATGGAATGTCCGCAAGGAGCCATCATTGCCAAGAACTTCCCTCTACGGAAGGCGAAACCGGCTGAAGCCCCTGCCGCACAACCGGCTCCGGCTGCCAAATCTGCTGAAGCTAAACCTGCCGCTGCACAACCGGTTCCGGCTGCTTCAAAGGCTGAGGCCCCGGCTGCTGATGCTCCGAAGGCAGAAGCTTGATAATAATCTCTTATTCAGTAAATCTAAAAAAACGAAATAACAGTGAAGACATTTAGAATTGGTGGAGTTCATCCAGCAGAAAATAAATTGTCGGCCGGCAAAGCCATCGAGACTCTTGCACTTCCTAAACAAGCGGTCTTTCCTTTGTCACAGCATATCGGAGCCCCTGCCACTGCCATTGTAAAGAAAGGTGATGTGGTGAAAGTAGGTACTAAAATTGCTGAAGCAGGTGGTTTTGTATCGGCAGCTATCTTCTCTTCCGTTTCCGGTAAGGTAAACAAGATAGATAGCATCATAGATGCCAGCGGCTATCGGAAGCCGGCTATTTTTATCGATGTAGAAGGCGATGAATGGGAAGAGTCCATCGACCGTAGTGAGACTCTGGTAAGAGCCTGTGAGCTGACTCCGGAGGAGATTGTAGCGAAAATCAAGAATGCCGGCGTGGTAGGTATGGGTGGAGCCTGTTTCCCGACCCATGTGAAGTTGACCCCTCCGCCGGGATGCAAGGCCGAATGTGTCATCATCAATGCCGTAGAATGTGAACCTTATCTGACTGCCGACCACCGGCTGATGCTGGAAAAGGCAGATGAGATTCTGGTGGGTGTACAGATTCTGATGAAGGCGGCCAAGGTGACCAAGGGATATATCGGTATCGAGAACAACAAGCCGGATGCCATCAAGCTGATGACCGAAAAGGCCGCCAATTATGCCGGTATCGAAGTGGTTCCCTTGAAGGTAAAATATCCGCAGGGCGGTGAAAAACAGCTGATCGATGCTGTTATCGGCCGTCAGGTTCCGGCTCCTCCTGCTATCCCTATCAACGTGGGCGCTGTGGTACAGAATGTAGGTACTGCCTACGCTGTATACGAAGCGGTACAGAAAAACAAACCGTTGTTTGAACGTATCGTGACCGTGACCGGTAAGTCGGTAAAGAATCCGTCGAATTTCCTGACCCGTATGGGTACACCGATGAGCCAGCTGATAGAAGCTGCCGGCGGTCTGCCGGAAGATACCGGTAAGGTTATCGGTGGTGGTCCGATGATGGGTAAGGCTTTGGCCAATACGGAAGTGCCTATCTGTAAGGGTAGTTCCGGAGTCCTGATTATGAATGAGAAGGAAGCACGCCGTGCAGAGCCTCAGCCATGTATCCGCTGTGCGAAGTGTGTAAGTGCCTGTCCGATGGGACTGGAACCCTTCCTGCTGGCTACCTGCTCGGCTCATGGCGATTGGGAACGGGTAGAGCATGAGATGATTATGTCCTGTATCGAGTGCGGCTCGTGTCAGTTCACCTGTCCGTCACACCGCCCGATGTTGGATTACATTCGTTTAGGTAAAGGTAAGGTGGGCGGTATCATCCGTGCACGTAACGCTAAAAAATAATTCATAAGATTATGGCAAACAAATTCATTGTATCTTTATCCCCCCACGTGCATAGCGGCGATAGCGTACAGAAAAACATGTACGGTGTAATCATCGCCCTGATACCTGCCTTGCTTGTATCTTTCTACATGTTCGGTCTGGGGGCCGTTATCGTGACACTGACTTCGGTCATTGCATGTCTTTTCTTTGAATGGGCTATCACCAAGTTCATTCTGAAACGTGAACATTCCACCATCATGGACGGTTCGGCTGCGCTGACCGGTCTGTTGCTGGCTTTCAACCTTCCGTCTAACCTGCCGTTGTGGATTATCGTCATCGGTGCGCTGGTAGCTATCGGTATCGGTAAGATGACTTTCGGCGGACTGGGCTGCAACCCGTTCAACCCGGCACTGGTAGGACGTATCTTCCTGTTGATTTCTTTCCCTGTACAGATGACTTCCTGGCCGGTTGTCGGACAGCTGACCAGCTATACGGACGCTGAAACCGCGGCGACTCCGCTGGCACTGATGAAGATGGCTGTACACGGTGACACTGCTGCCTTGAGTCAGCTGCCTGATACGATGACCCTGTTCCTGGGTAACAATCCGGGATGTATCGGTGAGGTCAGTGCCTTGGCGCTGCTTATCGGTCTGGCATACATGCTTTGGAAGAAAATCATCAGCTGGCACATTCCGGTATCTATTCTGGTTACCGTATTCGTATTCTCCGGTCTGATGCATCTGGCCAATCCGGAAGCCTATGCTTCTCCATTTGTACACCTGTTTACCGGTGGTCTGATGTTGGGAGCTATCTTTATGGCTACCGATTATGTGACATCGCCGATGACTCACAAAGGTATGGTCATCTACGGTATTGCCATCGGTTTCCTGACTGTTGTCATCCGTCAGTTCGGTGCTTATCCGGAAGGTATGTCGTTCGCGATCTTCATCATGAACGCATTCACTCCGCTCATCAACACCTATTGTAAACCTAAACGTTTTGGGGAGGTAGTGAAGAAATGAAAAAGTTGGAATCATCTTTGAAGAATATGGCTTTGGCACTGACCGGTTTCTCGGTGGTGGCTGGAGCGTTGCTGGGGTGGGTGAACGACGTGACTGCCGAACCTATTGCCCAGGCAAATGCGAAGACCTTGAGCGATGCCATCGCGGTGGTCGTTCCGGGATTCGACAATAATCCGGCGGAAGCTCCTGAAGTGATTGAGGTGAACGGAGCTTCGTATAAAATCTATAAGGCTACGAAAGGTGGCGAGTTTGTAGGTGCCGCCGTGGAATCGTCTTCCAACGGATTCGGTGGCGCACTGACCGTCCTGGTAGGTTTCGACCCGGAAGGGAACATCATCGACTATTCCCTGCTGAGTCATGCCGAGACTCCGGGATTGGGCTCTAAGGCTGCCGACTGGTTCAAGAAAGGAGCCAAGGGAGACATCACCGGTAAGAATCCGGGTGAGCAGCCGTTGGTTGTCAGCAAGGACGGCGGACAGATTGATGCCATTACCGCATCTACCATTACTACACGTGCATTCCTGCTGGCTGTCAACAACGCTTATGCAGCATACAAGAACCAGAATGTAGATTCTACAACGGGAGCTACCCAGCAGGCCGCTCCGGCAGATTCTACCCAAGTTGAAACTAATAATTAAGGAGGAGCAGACTATGAATAATTTTAAAGTATTGATGAACGGGATTGTGAAGGAAAATCCTACGTTCGTACTCCTTTTAGGTATGTGTCCTACGCTGGGTACTACTTCTTCGGCCATCAACGGTATGGGTATGGGACTGGCCACCATGTTCGTGCTTATCTGTTCGAACGTGGTGATTTCACTCATCAAGAACCTGGTGCCTGATATGGTACGTATCCCTATCTTCGTAGTTGTCATCGCTTCGTTTGTAACTTTGCTGCAGATGTTGATGCAGGCGTATGTTCCGGCCCTGTATGCTACGTTGGGACTTTTCATCCCGTTGATTGTGGTGAACTGTATCTTGCTGGGCCGTGCGGAAGCCTTTGCCGCTAAGAACAATCCGTTGTCGTCTTTCTTTGACGGTCTGGGTATGGGACTTGGCTTTACCATCGCTCTGACGCTGCTCGGTGGTGTCCGTGAATTCCTGGGAACCGGTAAAATCTTCAACCTGGCTGTAATGCCTGAAGAATATGGAATGCTGATTTTCGTGTTGGCTCCGGGAGCATTCATCGTACTGGGTTATCTGATTGCTATTGTGAATCGTCTGAAGAAGGCATAACCTCTAAAAAGAAAAGATATGGAATATATACTGATATTTATCACCGCTATCTTTGTGAACAACATCGTGTTGTCACAGTTCCTCGGTATCTGTCCGTTCCTGGGTGTATCTAAAAAGGTGGATACAGCCATGGGTATGGGTGCTGCCGTCGCTTTCGTACTGGTGCTGGCTACCATCGTAACCTACCTGATCCAGAAATTTGTATTGGATGCTTTCGGACTGGCTTACCTGCAGACTATCGCTTTCATTCTGGTGATCGCCGCACTGGTGCAGATGGTAGAGATTATCCTGAAGAAGGTTTCTCCGTCGTTGTATCAGGCACTGGGCGTGTTCCTGCCGCTGATTACCACCAACTGCTGTATTCTGGGTGTGACCATCCTGGTTATCCAGAAGGATTATGATTTGTTGACCGGTGTGGTTTATGCTTTTTCTACTGCATTGGGTTTTGCTTTGGCACTGATAGTTTTTGCCGGTATCCGCGAGCAGTTGAGTCTGGTCAATATTCCGAAAGGAATGCGGGGCATGTCTATCGCACTGGTGACAGCTGGTTTGCTGGCCATGGCTTTCATGGGATTCTCAGGAGTTGATAAAGGATTGGCAACTTTATTCGGACTGAACTGATTGTTGGAAACTTTCTGATTTTCTTAGGATGGAAGCACATGACCATTCTTTGGAAAGGTAAGTTTTTCAAAGATAACTGTAAGATTACTTGCTGTAAAGTATGGGCGTATGTAAATATGACCCTTACTTTACAGCTTTTTTTTGTTTTTTTTCTTTGAACGATTCCCTATTTCAATAATTATGCATATATTTGTATGTATAATTAACCTAGCTCGTTTGAGATATTAAAATACCTTATTATTATGAAACAGAGAATTCTTGTTACTGGTGGTACAGGATATATCGGTTCTCATACCGTAGTTGAATTGCAGAACAGTGACTATGAAGTCGTTATCGTTGATAATCTGTCTAATTCACGTGCAGATGTAGTAGATCATATCGAACAGATTTCAGGCATCCGTCCGGCATTCGAAAAAGTGGATTGTTTGGATTTTGAAGGAATGGACGCTGTATTCGCCAAATATCCAGGTATCAAAGGTATTATCCATTTTGCAGCCAGCAAAGCTGTAGGTGAGTCAGTACAGAAACCGTTGATGTACTACCGTAACAATTTGGTTTCATTGATTAATCTTTTGGAATTGATGCCGAAGCATGGTGTAGAAGGTATCATTTTCTCTTCATCATGTACAGTATATGGCCAGCCGGATCATTTGCCTGTAACCGAAGCTGCTCCTATCAAGAAAGCAGAATCTCCTTACGGAAATACGAAGCAGATTAACGAAGAGATTATCCGTGATACAGTGGCTTCCGGTTCGCCGATTCATGCCATCCTGTTGCGTTACTTCAATCCGATCGGTGCACATCCTACCGCTTTGATCGGTGAATTGCCGAACGGTGTTCCGCAGAACCTGATTCCTTACCTGACTCAGACAGCCATGGGTATCCGCGAAAAACTGAGCGTATTCGGTGATGACTACAATACTCCTGACGGTTCTTGTATCCGTGACTATATTTATGTAGTCGATCTGGCAAAGGCTCACGTAATCGCTATGGACCGTATCTTGAACGGTAAGCAGAAAGATAAAGTGGAAGTCTTCAATATCGGTACCGGACGTGGTCTGTCAGTATTGGAACTGATCAATGCGTTCGAAGCCGCTACCGGTGTGAAACTGAATTATCAGATTGTAGGTCGCCGTGCCGGTGATATCGAACAGGTATGGGCAGACCCAAGTTATGCCAACAATGAATTGGGTTGGAAAGCAGATACTTCGATTGAAGAAACTTTACGCTCAGCCTGGAAATGGCAGTTGCATCTGCGTGAAGAAGGTATCATGTAATCCGAACCTGATTGAAAAAATATTAAAATATTGAACAAATAACATCTATGGAGTGTTATTACAATGCAAGTACTTTAACACTGACGCCGTATGTGAATATAGGTCCGTGTCTCCATTCCATAGGGAATGGAAGGGTGCTAATTGCATAGTAGTTTTGTCGTGTTTTATTTTGTGTTTGTGTTGTGGCTGTTCTCCGACGAGAGTCGGGGAACAGTTTTTTTATGCGGGTGTTTCGGAAAAAACAGGTCAAGGTTGAGGCTTTTTCATTACCTTTGCAGGCGCAAAACTAGAAGTGTATGAGTCAGTCGAAAGATATGACGGTGGGAGCTATTCTGCCGTTGTTGTTCAATTTTACGATGCCGCTCCTGCTCGGGAACCTGCTTCAGCAGACCTATTCGCTGGTGGATGCGGCGATTGTCGGAAAGTTTTTAGGTATCAATGCTTTGGCTTCGGTGGGGGCCAGTACATCGGTGGTTTTTCTGATTTTGGGTTTCTGTAACGGGTGTTGCGGAGGGTTTGGCATTCCCGTAGCCCAGAAATTTGGGGCTCATGATTATCGGACGATGCGACGACTGGTTGCCGTCAGCCTGAAACTGGCCGGTATCATGTCGGTAGCGATCACCTTGGTTACCTGCCTGCTCTGTTCGTTCATCCTGGAATGGATGCAGACACCGGACAATATTTTCGAGGATGCCTATTATTACCTGCTGATTACTTTTATCGGTATTCCCTGTACGTTTTATTACAACCTGCTGTCCAGTATTCTTCGGGCGTTGGGCGACAGCAAGACCCCTTTCTGGTTCCTGCTGTTTTCTACGGTGCTGAACATCCTGTTGGATTTGTTGTGTATCGTCGTCCTGAAATGGGGAGTGGCGGGAGCAGCCATCGCTACGGTTTTCTCGCAAGGGGTATCGGCTGTGCTGTGCTATTTATATATGTACCTGAAATTCGAGATTCTGCGGACGACACCTGCCGACCGGCGTTTCCGTCCGGAACTGGCCCGACAATTGATTTATATCGGTGCGCCGATGGGGCTCCAGTTCTCGATTACGGCCATCGGCAGCATCATGCTCCAAAGTTCCAACAATGCATTGGGTACGGCGTGTGTGGCAGCCTTTACGGCGGCGATGCGTATCAAGATGTTCTTCCTCTGTATGCTGGAAAGCCTGGGTATCGCCATGGCTACCTACTGCGGGCAGAACTATGGCGCCGGGAAACCGCTTCGAATCTGGCAGGGAGTGAAGGTGGCTTCGGGAATGATGGTGGTGTATGTATTGTTGGTCAACCTGATTCTGTGGACTTCTTCGGAGAAATTCGCCTTACTCTTTGTGGACCCTGCCGAAACTGAAATCATTGCCGATACGGCGTTGTTCCTGCATGTGTCTGCGTCGTTCTTCCCGCTATTGGGTCTGTTGTGTATCTTGAGGTATTCCATCCAGGGAGCCGGGTATACCCGGTTGGCCATGTTCTCCGGTGTTTCGGAAATGATTGCCCGTATCCTGGTCAGTCTGGTAGCTGTTCCCATGTGGGGATTCTGGGCTGTATGTTTCGGCGACCCCACAGCCTGGGTCTTTGCCGATCTTTTCCTGATACCGGCTTTCATCTATGTATATCGCCGGCTGTGTGGTATCGTGGTGCGGGAGACTAATTCCTGACAGGTAGCCGTTTCCAGAGCCAGGCAGGTATCAGGCGCCAGAAAAAGACCAGTATCCGGTAGCGCCAGTCGATGACGGCTATCCGTTTTTTCCGGTGCAGGGCGGAAACAATCTTGCGGGCGGCATAGGCAGGCGGCATGAGCAGCGGGTAGTGTTTCCCGTCGTTGAGCAGTCCGGTAGCCACGAATCCCGGCCGGATGTCGGTAAAACGAATGGGCACCTTGTGCATCCGGGCCAGTTGCTCAAGGGCATCGAGATAGGTGTTCTGGAAACGTTTGGTGGCGGAATAAGCCGGTGCGATACCCAACCCTTTGGTGCCGGCTATGGAACTGATGACGGCCAGGTGTCCGCTTCCCTTTTGAAGGAAATAGCGGAATGCATGGGTCACCATCCGGGCAAAGCCGGTGCCGTTTGTTTCCAACGTGTTCAGTTCAATTTCTGGGTCCAGGGCGTAATTCTGGAAACCGATGCCTGAGCTTTGCAGGAAGAGGTCCATACCTCCCAGTTCATCAATGAGGGCTTCCAGTTCCTTTTCTGCTCCGGATTGCCGGATATCAAAGGCCCGTATGCAGATTTGGTCGGGGTACTGGGCCTGCAGAGCTTCCAGGTTTTCTTTTCTTCGTCCGGCTATACCCAGTCGCCATCCTTCCTGAACCAGGAGTAAGGCGATTTCGTAGCCGATACCTGAAGTGGCGCCTACAATGACGGCGCGTCGAGGGGTTTTCTTCATCGTTTATAGATTGCTTTTAAGTTCGTAAACAAATGCTCCGGTAGCCGGATGAGGGTCAGTTCCGCCGGCGTAATAGAATTTGCCGCTAAAAGGCATCTGTTCGTTCAACGGCCGGAGTTCGGTACAGAGCTGGTTGCAGAATGCGGTATACGGGCGGTTGTTTCCACGTTCACCGGTATCGTCGCGGAAAATGGTCAGGTACCGGTTCTGCGGATAGGCATGTACCAGTTGGTTGATTTGCTGAGCCAGGTCGCGGGCTTCCTGGGGCGTAATCCGGTCGAAAAGGCTGGACAGATTGAAGACTATCAGTTCGGACAGTACGGCATGGGCCTTCCAGAAGCGGAGGGGAACAGCCGATAGGTTGGGACTGCACAGATAGGTGGCTGTGCGGTAGGGCGGAAGACGGAAGAATGCTTCGCCCAGTTCCTTCAGGGAATCCGAAGGATGGATAGCCAGGTGGGCAATGTCTGTGTGCGGAAACCGTCGGCAATACTCCAGAAAGGCGAGAGCCGAAGCGCCTGATTCGGTGGACAAGTCGCAGTATACTATCCGGCCGCTGGCGGAGGTAATGGCATCGCGTAGCCAGCTTCCGCAGGTTTCCAACAGGGCCTGGGCCGCCATGTACTGTTTGCGGAAGTAATAGGCATTGTACAGCAGTGCCCGTTCGTGGGTAGGAATGCCGGAGGCTTCGAGGGTCCGGAAATTGATCCGTCCATAGGCTAGCAGCTCCCGGTAGTAGGGTTCGTTCTGTGTCAGCCCCTCTTTGCCTAACTGTTGCTCCAGTGGGGTGTATACGAGGGTCTGTAGCGCTTCTTCCAGTGCTTCGGGCAAGTTATATGCCGTAGCCTGGGTGTCCCATCCCTGCCGGTAAGCGGGGATAGCGAACTCGCCCCGACAAAAAGCGTCTACGCCGGCATCGATGTATCCGTTGTGCCGGCGGATGTATTCCATCAATTTGTAGAAGGTGAGGTTGGCTCCCAGTATACTCGGGTTTCCGGTGAGAAGCAGTTGCTTCCGTGCACGGGTAATGGCTACGTTCAGTTTCCGGTCTATCAGAAATTCGCCTTCCTGGAACGTATTGGCCGTCAGGAAATTCAACTGGTTGTAATCGTGTACGGTAAAGGAATAGATGATGACATCCCGCTGACTACCCTGGTAGCGCTCCACGGTATCGATGGAGATGTCCGACAGCACCGGAATATCCAGCCGGGCGATTTCTTTCCGTATCATGGCAATCTGGTTGCGGTAGGGTACAATGACTCCTACCGTGTGATTCGGATTGAAGGCATCTCCCGTCAGCCGGTAGATGTGTTTCAGCAAGGTGGCAACAATACGGGCTTCGCTCAGGTTGGTCTTGTCGGAGAAACCGGAAGGAAGTGGTTCGTCGGCGGGGATGAAGACCATGCGCCGTTCCAGCAGGAGGCTGTCGATGGTATCTGCCGCAGCGGGGGCATCCGGGTAGGGGCAGGATTCTTCCTGATGGGGAAGTGGTACGGATTCCAGTTGCTCCCGATAATAGAAGGCATGATTCGGAAATTCGGCGACAGCCGGATGCATTCTCCCTTGCTTGTGGAGGATGCTCCGGACCGAAGCGTCGCATTGCTTGTAGAGGCGTTCGAAGAGGGAATTCCGGCAGTCGGTCAGACCGATGGCCTGCAGCAGCGGATGATGGATGGCCGCCTCTTCCGGACTTTGCTGCGCGATGGCCGGTAATTGCTTGTAGTCGCCGATGAGGATGAACTTTCCGATGGCGTTCTGTGTCTGGTACCGGGCAGACAGGATACCGATCAGGTCGGGCTCCAGGATCTGTGAGACTTCGTCGATGATGGTCAGGCTGAAAGGTTTCAGCGAGAAGAGGTTCAACCGGTTGTTGATGGCGGTGGTGGTTCCCACAAAGATACGTGTTTCAAGGATGCGTTGCCGGATGTCCTTCAGTTTCGGACAATCGTCCAGGCTGTGCTTCAGCAGGTACGGTACATAGCGGGTATCGCAGGAGAGTTCGTTGCCGATGCGGATGAAGGGGGTACGGGCCGCAATGCCGGAACTGACCAGCATGTGGCAGATTTCGTCGACAGCCCGGTTGGTATAGGACAGCAGCAGGATGGAGGTGCCCGGTTCGGTCAAGGCTTCTTCCACCATGTAGCGTAAGGCACACGAAGTCTTTCCGGTTCCCGGAGGGCCTACCAGCAGGAAGTAGTCGCTGGCCTGTTTCTCTTTCAGTATCAGTTCGTCGAATCTTCCGTAGGAACCGTTCAGCCGGAGTTCCAGGTTTCTGGAAGGGGGGCGTACACCCAGCAGCAGTTCTTTCCGGTCTGTCCGTGCCGCAAGAAAAGCATAAAGCCCGCGCATCCCACTGGTGGCAGATACATCCGAGCTGTCATGTTCGATGGCAAAGACTTCGTCCGCTCCTCCGATGATTTCCTTGTTCTGCTGTCCGTTCCGTAACAGGACAGTCAGCCGGTCCGGGAAGATGGATACAATGTTGCCTTTCATGAGAATTTCCTTGCGTACATCCGGCTCTCCGTGATAGGCGTAACAGATGACGATGTCGCCTGTGCGGAAATTCGGCAGGAAATCCTCATCCTGTTGGGGAATGGCCAGTTCTATCAGGTCGTAGCCTTTGTTCGGGGCACTTTGCTGCTTGTTGCGGATGGTCAGTCCCAACAGGATGTTTCCAGCTTCCAGTTTCTCTGGCAGGGGCAGATGCCATAAGCCTGCAAAGCCGTGGCTGGGGTCGGTGTTTCCTCCGGTCTTGCTCAGAATCTGCTCTTTGGAGACAAAGGTGAAGAAGCGTTCGAAATAGGCCCGTTCCAAAGGGGTGACATGCTTCAGGGTCTGGATGGCCTCCTGGAGTTGGGGTTCCTGGAAATCGTCCCACAGGCGGTTGTGAACCTGGTATTCGTTCAGTACATCCGTATCCAGGGCCTCAATGACCTGGCCGATATTCCCTTCCCCCAGTTTCATCTCTTCGGCTACAATGAAGTTGCGCAGACGGATGCTTTCGCGGAACAAAGTTTCGGAGAAGTGTTCCAGCATCAGTCCGTCCGGGTATTTGGAATAAAGCAGGAAGGTCTGCAGTTCTTCGGTTTCCCGACCGAAGTTGTACATCAAGACGCCCTGGTACAGCATCATCTGGATGAAATGGTCTTCTTTGTGCTTACGCTGCCATTCATCGCGTTTCCCTGATTTTTGCTCTATCAGAATCTTGAAGTCTTTTTGGAGCATATCTACACGTCCCTGCAAACCGAGTTTCTCGCAGATGAACGAGGCTTCGAGCAAGGTTTTCCGGCGGTCGAAGGCTTGAAGATTGTGAGGAAGGATGTCGTGTACAAACGAACGGAGGTTCATTAGCTGCGATTGGGCCTGCGCATGGAAAGTCTCGGGGAGCGGACAGGTACAGAATTCCAGCGCTGAGGAGGCGAAAAATTTCTTGAAGGATTCGGCGTAGGAAACGGGAGCCTCTGCCTGTTCGTTGATGTAGTCGTCCAGGAACTGGCTGGCCAGGTTTCCCAACAGGATGGGAGCCGTATTCGGCCGTGGTTTGATTTTGTTGAGGAAATAGTTGTATGGATGGTGTCCGTATTCACGGAAGCAGGCTGCCAGCGAACTGATATCAATCAGGTAGTCCGGATGGATGACAACGAGTTTCGGGATATAATGGTTTTCTTCGTCTACCCGTACATCCAGTAAATTGATGGGGAGGTTCTCGATGAGCAGTTCCTTCAGGTAAAGCAAATCGCCGTTGTAACCGCCTTTGGCATAGTTGATGATGATGAACGGGTCTTCGTCGCTGTCGGTCGCGGCATAAATCTGGCTGTCGGTCCAGCTGGTGACCGATGCGCGGACATAAGGAATGTGGGATAGGCGGGTGCCTTTGTACGGGCGGTTGGAGTGGGGAAGCTCCGGAAGCAGCGTAGCAGGTACATCGGCTTCAAACCCCAGGGCAATGAAACGCACCAGGGCGCGGAGGTCGAACAGGTATTCCTGCATGTCCGCTTGAAACCTTTCCCCTAAAGCCGCATTGCAGTTACGGCGTAAGGTCTGGACGGCATAGCGGTCCGAAGGAGTCATCTTCTTTTCTTTGCCGATGTAGTCCAGCCGTGAGAAGAGGTTGGCAAATGTCAGGGTAGCAGTGGCTGTCAGTTCATAGCTGGCTTGTTCCAGTACCTTGTAGAACAGGACATACTTGGCACGTAGATTCTCTAAAGCCGGTTGCGGCGACCGGTGTATCTGCTCTATCCGTTGAAACAGGTCGGAGGCCTGCAATTCGATGTGTCGGAAATCGGAAGTGGGCATGGGCGGTACAATGACTGATAAAGAAGGCCTGTCTCTCTGTCCTTGTCCGGGGAGGGACGGGCAGAGAGACGGGCCTGTGGATTGATTCGAATCGGTTTATTCGGTAGCCGGAATGCTGGAAGTCTTTTCCAGATACTGGTAGGTAACTGCCTTTTCCAGCAACGGGTAGGAACCCTTGTAGTCGGCCGTGACATCTGCTGTCAGGTAAATTTCGGAAGTTCCGTTCTCTTCTTTTTCCACCAGCGAATAAATCAGGTTTTCTCCCGTTGTCAGGGTGATGTTCAGGGAGTAGTAATGGAAACCTGCGGCACTCTCTTTTTCGGTTCGGTAGAAGATTCCCTGTCTCTGTAGAGTGGAAGCAGACGAACGGATGGTGATGCTACCTTGGGTATAGGTGTCGTTGGTGTATTGGAGGGTGTAAGAACCGTCCTTCTGTACCGGTATGTCATTGATGATGATTTCCTTCAACGCACGTTGTTCTCCTACCTGCATCTTGTCGCCTTCCACTTCTGCGCTTACGGAAGTTACCGTGTAGGTAATGCTTTCGTAACGGACCTGCAAGCGAAGGATATAGGAATTTCCGGAATGGTCGGTTATGGTGATGTCTGTATCACCTGTCTTCAGCGGTTTGAATTGCACGGTCTCTCCGTTGTAGATGACCAGTGCAACTTCCTCGTTGCTGTTGCTGATGACATAGGAACCGTCTCCTCCGATGATGTACAGAGCCTGTGTATCGGTAAAAGGTGCAATGGTCAGGGTATTTCCCACGGCCTGTGTGTGATTATCGGCATATATCAGTTCAATGGCGGGGTAATCGTCGTCGCCGCAGGAAATTGTTCCCAAGGAGAAGCATGCGCAAAGGAGGCTCGCTCCAATCAGTTTGGTCAGTTTTATTCGGGTTTTCATACGTCTTATGTTCTTAAATGAGTAATAAATCCTTTCAAATTGTAACTTATACAACTAGTAACACATCAAAGATACAATTATTTTTCGTAAATCTGATAATCTCCCGCTTTTTCTGTCAGTATATTTTGTAATTCTTCAATACTTTTTTCTTTGTTTGAGAAAGAAATGACAGCCTCGGGAGGGTCGAGGGTGACTGTGGCAGACATCTCGCCAGGCATATTGAGGGCTTTCTCCACGTGCATCCGGCAATGGTTACACATCATCCCTTCTATCCGGTAAGTCTGGGTGAGGGCATCGGTTGTTTCGGGGGCTGTTTCCTTCGCTTCTTCAGCAGAAGGTGTATCAGCCATCGGCTGTGTTTCTACCGGCATCGTTTCGTAAACGGCGGGGGTATCCGCATGGGACGTATGCATCCGTTTACGCTTCAGGCGGAGGCTGTTGGTGACGACACTGACACTGCTCATGGCCATGGCCGCTCCGGCTATCATGGGGTTCAGCAGGAATCCGTTGATGGGATAAAGGATTCCTGCCGCGATAGGAACGCCTATCAGGTTATAGATGAATGCCCAGAACAGGTTCTCGCGGATGGTGCGGACGGTCTGAGCAGACAATTCGATGGCATCGGCTATTTTTCTCAGGTCGGAAGAAATGATGGTCATTTTGGCTACATCCATGGCGATGTCGCTTCCTTTTCCCATGGCGATACTTAAATCGGCTTGGGCCAGTGCGGCACTGTCATTGATACCGTCGCCTACCATGGCGACATGCTTTCCTGCTTGCTGCAAGGACTGGATGAAACGTGCCTTTTCTTCCGGAAGAACACCGGCCCGATAATGTTGGATACCGGCCTTTTCGGAGATGGCACGGGCTGTCGCTTCGTTGTCTCCAGTGAGCATGTAGACATCTATTCCCCGTTTCTGTAGCAGGTGGATGGCTTCGGAAGAGGTCGGCTTGAGGGTATCGCTGATAGCCGTCAGGGCCAATACCTGTCTGTCGTCCGCCAGCCAGATGACTGTCTTGGCTTCGGTGGTAAGCTCCTGCGCTTTCGTGAGGACGGCTTCCGGAATGATAATTCCTTTTTCTTTCAGCAGGGAGGTGTTTCCGGCATAGTAGGTGGTTCCTGCAATCCTTCCCTGGATGCCTTTTCCGGTCAGACTCTCGAAGTTGTCGACCGGCAACGTTTTTCCGTTCAGGTAACGGGTGACCGCTTCTGCCAGAGGATGTTCCGACAGCTGTTCCAGGCTAAAGAACAGGTCACGGGTGTCTGTGCCGGCTATTTCGTGGTAATCGGTTACTTTCGGATTTCCTTCGGTAATGGTTCCGGTCTTATCCAATACGATGGCATTGATGCGTTGGGCGCTTTCCAGGCTCTCGGCATCTTTGATAAGGATACCCATCTCGGCACCTTTTCCGATACCGACCATGATGGCGGTCGGTGTGGCCAGTCCCAAAGCACACGGACAGGCGATAATCAGAACGGTAACGGCAGCCAGCAATCCCTGGGTAAATCCGTTGTTCCCTCCAAAGACCATCCAAAGCACGAAGGATAGCAGGGCGATTCCCATAATCGTCGGTACGAAGACGGCGGCTATCCGGTCTACCAGCTTCTGGACGGGAGCCTTACTGCCTTGCGCGTCCTGTACCAGGTGGATGATATGGGCCAACAAGGTGTCTGTCCCGACTTTGTCTGCGGTGAACCGGAAACTTCCCTTCTGGTTGATGGTCCCGGCAAAAACCGAGGCGCCCTTTTCTTTCAGTACGGGAACAGGTTCTCCGCTCAGCATGCTTTCATCGACGTAAGAGCTTCCTTGGTTTACCGTTCCGTCGACGGCTACCCGTTCTCCGGGACGGACCAACAGGCAATCGCCCGGTTGAACCTGCCGGATGTGGATGGTTTCTTCCGTTCCGTTGGTTGTGATGCGGGTGACGTTTTGTGGCTGGAGCCCCATCAGTTTCTTGATGGCTTCCGATGTATTTCCTTTGGCCCGTTCTTCCAGCAACCGTCCCAGTAGGATGAATGCGATGATGACACTGGCCGCTTCGAAGTAGACATGCGGATGAATGCCGCGGCTCAGCCAGAATTCCGGGAAGAAGAGGTTGAAGAGACTGAACAGGTAGGCGATGCCCGTACTGTTCGCTACCAGGGTATCCATGTTGGCCGTCTTGTGTTTGAGTTGCCTCCAGGCGTTGCGGTAAAAGTCACGTCCCAACCAGCAGACTACCGGTGTAGAGAGTATCCAGGTAATGTAGTTGGCGTATGGCAGGCCCATCAGGAACATGCTGATGACGATGATGGGGATGCTCAGGATAATGGCCCAGGTGGTACGGAACTTCAGTTGACGGTAACGTAGTTGGTGGGCTTCTTCGGCTTTCTGTTCACTGAGGTCAGGGTCGGATTCAATGACCAGGTCATAGCCGGCATCTTGAATGGCTTTCTTCAGGGAGTCAGGAGTACAGCATGTCGGGTCGTATACGACGGTGGCCGTAGCGGCCGCATAGTTGACACTGGCTTCCGTTACACCGTTCTGTTGGTTCAAGGTCTTGTCAACGCGGGCTGCACAGGCTGCACAACTCATGCCTAAAATAGGGAATGTCTGTTTCTGTGAAATATGTTCTTGCATAAAATCTGAGTTTTTTGAATCTTTCATTTACCAGAGATGAATTGCCGGTAAATGTGTATAAAAATGAATTGAATCGGATACAATGTCTTTATCTTCCATATAGACATAAAAAAAGGAGTACCGCTGTACTCCAACCTTTGTTAACCTTAAATCTAATACTATGAAAAACACATTGCAAAGGTACGGACTTTAGGGAAACCTGCAAATTATTTGGCCAAAAAATTCTGCTATATAACATATATTAAGTTTCGTATAGATTTGATTGCTGTTTCAAGCGGCTTGCGCATCGGTCGGGGTTGTGTGAAGGTCTGGGAGCGGAAGGTAAACTGGCGAGAAAAATGTTTGAAGTACCGGTGGCAGCAGGTGGATAAAACCGGGAATCCGCATGCATTTATGGTTTTTTGAAGAAGTTAAAACTTTTTAAATGTTCGTCCGCGACTGTTTTGGTAACAGAAATTGGAGTTATTTTTGCATAGAAATCTATACATTTTTCATGTTATCTCATAATAGGCAGAAAAGAAAAGCGATATTCCGGACAATTTGTATGGTCATGTTGATGCTCATACAGTTCGACGCGTATATTTATGAGATGGCAGAAAGTTTCCGGATGAACCAGGCAGTATCCATGGCTACCTTGCCTTCGGAGGCTTCTCAAATGGCGGAAGACAATGAAACCGTCGATGCATGGTCTGATCCTTATTACCGGAATGCCAATCTCCGGCACAGACTGTTGACGGAAGTGACGCCTGTATTGTTGGCTTTTTTCTTTTTTATTCCTGTCGGAATTGTCCCGATGCGCCAGCATCGGAAGATAGACCTGGCGGGGGGAAAGTGCCTCCTTTCATCCTGTCTGGTATTTTGTGTCCTGCTGATTTAGCATTTGGGGATTTTTTGGTACCGCAGCTTGTATGGTGATGCAGGCAGGCGGTAGTGTATCTCTATTTCTAGTACCCACATAGTAATCTTTATTTTTAGTATCTTATGAAATTTACTTTTCACAAGGTAGTTGTCTTGTCATGTATGGCAGGGCTGCTTCCTGCTTGCCAGTCGGCAGATGAAAATCAAGTCCGGAGCGATAATTCCATACCCGTAACGCTCCTTCAACCGGCAACGATTGATTTGCCCCGTTCGTATGTAGCCGATGTGCAGGCTATCCAGTTTGTAGAAATCAAACCCAAAGTAGAAGGCTTCGTTCAGGATGTACTGGTGGACGAAGGTCAGTTGGTAAAGGCCGGACAACCTTTGTTCCGCTTGAGTTCTGAGAATTATGCCGAAGCACTGAAAGAAGCGGAAGCCAATTTCAAACAGGCTCAGGTTGAGCTGGAAATGGCCAATTATGAGACGGAACGTGTACAGCGGTTGGTGGAGAAACAGATTTTCTCGTCCATCCGGTTAGACCAGGTAAGACGGGAACGGGAGGTGGTCCGCATGAAGGTAGAACAGGCCCGTGCCCAGATGCAGCGTGCCCAGATGGATTATTCGTATACGACGATTACTTCTCCGTTTACCGGATACGTAGACCGTATTCCGTATAAGGCCGGTAGTCTGGTGAATCCGGAAAGTTTGTTGACAACGGTGAGTGACATCTCGGAGGTTTTTGCCTATTACAAGGTGAACGAGAGCGAATACTTACGTTTCAAGCGGGCACAGCTGAAAGGGGAGAACCTGCAGCAGATGGACAATGTAGAGCTGATTCTTCCGGACGGTTCCGTTTATGCCCATAAGGGAAAACAGGAAACCGTAGAAGGTGATTTCGAACGGGGAACCGGGTCTATCGCTTTCCGTGTCCGTTTCCCGAATCCGGATGGATTGCTGAAACATGGGGTGACCGGTAAGGTACGGATGATGACGCGTATGGAAGATGTTTGTCTGGTCCCTCAGAAGTCTACGTTCGAAATCCAGGATTTCACGTATGTGTATGTAGTGGACAGTACCCATACGGCCAAAGTCAGAAGTTTCCATCCGATAGAACGTTATCAGAACTATTACATCACACAAGATCTGGAACCTCATACAGCCATTGTGTACGAGGGTGTCCAGATGATTAAGGACGGTATGCAGATAGAAACCGATACCATTTCCTTCGAAGATGTGAAGAAAGAATTGAAGTTGAACAACCTTGCCAAGTAATACCTGACAGCCATGTTTAAGATGTTTATTCGCCGACCCATTCTGTCGGCAGTCATTTCTGTGATATTCGTCTGTCTGGGTGCGTTGGCAATTGTTTCGCTGCCAATTACTCAGTTTCCGGATATCGTACCTCCTTCGGTGACGGTGACCGCCCGTTATACGGGTGCGAGTGCCGATGTGATGTCGAAGACGGTGGCTACTCCCCTGGAACGGGCCATCAACGGTGTTTCCGGTATGACGTATATGACGACGGTATGTACCAATGACGGTATGTCATTGACCACCATTTATTTCAAGGTAGGAACGGACCCGGATGTAGCGGCGGTCAACGTCCAGAACCGTGTGACGACAGTGCTCGACGAGCTTCCCGAAGAGGTAATCCGTGCCGGTGTAGTGACCGAAAAAGAGGTGAACAGTATGCTGATGTACCTGAACGTGTTCAGTACCGACAGTACACATACCGAGAAGTTCGTGTATAACTTTACCGATATCAATATCCTGCGTGAGCTGAAACGTATCGACGGGGTGGGACTCGTGGAAATCATGGGTAGCCGAGACTATGCGATGCGTGTGTGGCTGAATCCGAGCCGTCTGGCCGCATATAACATGGTTCCGCAGGATGTGACCGAGGCTATTCGCCGGCAGAACATCGAGGCGGCTCCGGGAAAAACGGGTATCAGTTCCGACAAGCTTCCGCAACAGTTGCAGTACGTATTGCAATATACCGGTAAGTTCAGTACCCCCGAAGAATACGGGGAGATTGTCTTGAAAGCCATGCCGGACGGTTCTCTGCTGAGGCTGAAGGATGTGGCTACCATTGAATTCGACTCGGAAGACTACAACATGATTTCGATGACTGACGGGCGTCCGTCAGCTTCCATCATGATCAAGCAGCGACCGGGTTCGAATGCCCGCGAGGTTATCCAGAACATCAAGCAGCGTATGGAAGAAATCAAGGAGAGCAGTTTTGCGCCGGGCATGGACTATAACATTGCGTACGACGTTTCCCGTTTCCTCGATGCTTCCATTAAATCGGTGCTGAAGACCCTGTTGGAAGCCTTCCTGTTGGTGTTCATTGTCGTGTATATCTTCCTTCAGGATTTCCGTTCGACGCTGATTCCGGCCATAGCCGTACCGGTTTCGCTGGTCGGTACCTTCTTCTTCATGCAGATGCTGGGCTTCTCCATCAATATGTTGACGCTCTTTGCGCTGGTATTGGCCATCGGTATTGTGGTCGATAATGCGATTGTCGTGGTGGAAGCGGTGCATGTGAAGATGCATGAACAGAAACTTTCGCCCTACAAGGCATCCGTGGCTGCCATGAAAGAAATCGGTGGTGCCATTGTTGCCATTACGCTGGTCATGTCGGCGGTATTCGTGCCGGTAGGCTTCATGCAGGGAACGGTCGGTATTTTCTATCGTCAGTTCTCTTTGACGCTGGCTGTAGCCATCGTTATCTCGGGTGTCAACGCGTTGACGTTGTCGCCGGCCTTGTGCGCCTTGCTGTTGAAGCCGGCTGGTGAAGGCAAGAAGAAATCCACCTGGTTGCGCAAGTTCTTTGTGGTGTTCAACCGCGGATACAACCGTTTCGAACGTCGTTATCATCTGGGACTGCATAAGTATTTGAGTCGGAAATCGCTGACTTACATTACTTTGGTGCTTTTCTTCCTGGCTACTTACGGCATCAATTTCGTATTGCCTACCGGATTCATTCCGAACGAAGACCAGGGTATGATTTATGTAAATGTGGATGCACCTCCGGGAGCTACCGTAGAGCGTAGCGAGAAGGTGTTGAACGAGATACAGGCGGCTTTGCTTCCGTTCGATGAAATTGAAAGTATTTCTACACTGGCCGGTTACAGTCTGATGACAGAAACGGAAGGAGCCAGCTACGGTATGGGGATGATTAACCTGAAGCCGTGGAGCGAACGTGACCAGAGTGTGGACGAACTGATGCAGGTCTATAAGGACCGTACTTCTTATATCAAGGATGCGGATATTCAGTTCTTCCTGCCTCCTTCGGTTCCAGGTTTCGGTAATGCCAGTGGCTTTGAGTTGCGTCTGCAGGACAAGACGGCGGGCGATTTCCATGATTTTGCCGAAGTGGCGGACAACCTGGTGGAGAAACTCAATGCCGATCCGCGTCTGCAGGGAGTGACCTCCGGTTTCAATCCGAACTTCCCGCAATACCTGTTGAAGGTCGATTTGGCCAAGGCGGCCAAACTGGGTGTGGATTTGGACAAGGCGATGGAAACCCTGCAGGCTTACATCGGTAGTTTCTATTCGTCCAACTTCATCCGTTTCGGTCAGATGTATAAGGTGATGATTCAGGCATCGCCGGAATACCGTATGAATCCTGAGGACTTGTACCGCCTCTATGCCAAGAATAATGATGGAAATGTGGTGCCCTATTCCAACTTTATGACGATGGACCGTGTGTACGGACCGAGTCAGATTACCCGTTACAACATGTTTACTTCGGCGCTGATAACCGGTGAAGGAACCAGTGGGGTCAGTTCGGGTGAAGTAATCAAGACGGTGGAAAGTATCTGTAAGGAAGTGCTTCCACGCGGTTACGATGTGGAATGGTCGGGTGTAACCCGTGAAGAGAAGGAATCGGGAGGACAGACCGTATTGATTTTCGGTATCTGTCTGCTTTTCGTGTACCTGCTGTTGGCTGCCCAGTATGAAAGTTTGTTGTTGCCGTTCCCGGTTATCCTGTCGCTTCCGGCGGGTATCTTCGGTTCTTACCTGTTCCTCGTACTGGTGGGTCTGGAAAACAACATCTATGCCCAGGTGGCTCTGGTCATGCTGATTGGATTGCTGGGTAAGAACGCTATTTTGATTGTAGAAATGGCCAACCAGTTCCGGAAAGAGGGGCTGTCAGTCCTCGATGCAGCCATTAAGGGAGCCGTGAGCCGTTTGCGTCCTATCCTGATGACCTCGTTTGCCTTTATCTGCGGTCTGATTCCGTTGGTGATGGCCAGCGGTGCCGGTGCCTTGGGTAACCGTTCCATCGGTACGGCAGCTGCGGGAGGTATGTTTATCGGAACTTTTGTCGGTATCTTTCTGGTGCCAGGCCTTTATGTAATTTTTGAAACCTTGTCGGCCCGTCTGAGCCGAAATAAATCACGTTATGACGATGAAGATGATGAATAAGATACAATACCTGATGGTGGGAGGGGTGGTGCTGCTGGCGGTAGGCTGTAAAGCACCTGCCTTGACGGCGGAAGAGCAGGTCAAACTTCCGGAAACATTTGCTGCTGGAGCGGACGCGGACACGGTGACCATCGCTTCGATGGCATGGCAGGACTTTTTCCCGGATGCATACCTGAAGGAATACATTGATACGGCGCTGGTGCGCAACCATTCGTTCCTGCAGACATTGGAGCAGGTATCGATAGCCCGTTCGCAGCTGCGGATGAAAAAAGGAAGCCTCTTGCCCGAAGTGGCCCTCGAAATCGGTGGAGGAATCGAACGTTTCGGTGAATATACCATGGACGGCGTGGGAAACAGTACCACGAATACACCGGATTTGGTTAAAGAAAAACACATTCCGGACCCGTATAAAGAACTGAATCTGGGACTCGGTTTCCAGTGGGAGGCCGATATCTGGGGAAAACTGACCGACCAGAAGCGGGCGGCAGTCTCCCGTTGGATGAAATCGGTGGAAGCCAGCCGGTTGGCACGTACACTGCTGATTTCGGAAGTGGCTTCGCAATATTATGACCTGGTGGGGCTGGATAAGCAGCGCCAGATTCTGGTGGAGGCTATCAACAAGGCACGCGATTCCTATAACCTGACCAATGAGTTGATGAAGGAAGGAGAAGTTTCCCGGTTGTCTGTCGACCAGTTCCGTTCCCGCCGCTTGAAGCTGGACGAGATGTTGCTCGATACGGAGCAGCAGATAGGCGATGCGGAGCGAGCATTGGCCTTGCTTTTGGGTAAGCTGCCGTTTGAAATCCGTCGTTCCAGTTTCGAAGAGGTCAGCCGTTCTTTCTTCCCTTCGGACGCCGGTATTCCGGCACAATGGATTCAGAACCGTCCGGACATTCAGGCAGCGGAACAGGAGTTGCTGGCCAGTAAACTGGATGTGTCGGCTGCACGGAAAAGTTTCTTCCCGTCGCTGGTCATCGGAGGCGGGGCCGGATTCAATGCCTTCAGTTTCGATAAATGGTTCTCTTCGCCCGCTTCGATGGTATATAACCTGGCGGCAGGAATCACGGCGCCTATCTTCAAGCGGCATGAGATACGTTCCTTGTGGGAAGAGGCCAAGAGCCGTCAGCGTATCGCATTGCTGGAGTATCATCAGACAGTGCTGAAATCTTATCAGGAGGTGGTCGGTCTGATTTCGGCTACCGAGCAGATGCAGAAACGGAAAGCGTTGAAAGAGGAGGAAAGCCGCATCCATCACCGTTCCATCTATAATGCCAATGAACTGTTCAAGACTGGTTTCGTGGGATATCTGGATGTACTTTCGGCCGATGAACGATACCTGGACTGTGAATTGGAACGCATCCGGCTGAATATCTCTTATTGCAAGATGCACGTCATGCTTTACCGTTCGTTGGGTGGCGGACAGCTCTGATACGTACATTTGTCTTTTGTTCAATAGTTCATCCCCGGAATAGGGCAGTCCCGATGACTGGTCCTTTTTCCGGGGATTTTTATCGTTTGCCGGAGAGGGCTATCTGTGGGCCGGTTGGAGGTGTTTTCACTTTTTTGTCGTATCTTTGCCGCATCGATTAACAAAAGAGAACAAGTTATGGCATTTGAAGCAACGAAAAGAGAGTGGGGCGAACTGTATGCATTCTTTCGCCTGCTGGCCGATGGATATGTGCAGGCTGGTACACCGGACGCTAAGGCCGATGAGACAGTCCGCTTTCCTGTGGCGATGATACAGCGTGAAGAGCACGATGGTACACGTCGGTATACGATAGAAAAGGAGATGATTCATATCCAGGGGGAAGACATGGATAAACGGGTTCCCCGGGAAGATTTTGAGACCGTTGCCGATTTGATTCTGGAGGGTATCCGTCAGGCGGATACGGACGAGGTGACTTCGCCGGATGGTGTTGAAGAGTTCCTGGATGAAGTGGCTATCTTCAACCTGGAGGCGCAGACGGACGACCGGACCGATTTCAGCGTAGCTTTCTACCAGTCCGATGCTCCTTTGACCGGTTTCTGCGTGCGCTCCCGTTTCGGTAAGATGTTTCCGTTGATGGACGGGGGGCGTGCCGCCAACTTCAAGTTCGAGCAGACTGGGGTGAAGTTCGCAGTTCCTACGGTCAATAAAATCAATGCGGAAGGTGCCGAGGACGATGTAATCAGCCGGATGCTGATGATAGAACGTCTGGGGGGAGTCCTGAAATACAACGATGTGGCCGACAAGATTTTCCGGAGCAACCTGTCGATGATAGATTTGCACATGGGACGTCTGTTGGGTGAAATGACGCGTCTGATGTGGTTGGACGGCATTACCAAGGTCTCTGAGCTGACAGAAGAAATCAAGAAGTTGAATCCACTCAAAATCAAGGATGAACTGATTTCCAAACACGGTTTCTATGAATATAAGATTAAGGAATTCCTGTTGGCGTTGGCCGGTGGCATGCGTCCGGCCAAACTGTACAACGGAAAAGATTCGGCCATTGCCGGATTCCTGTTCGTAACGGCCGACGGTCAGGTATTGTGCTACCAGCGTGCTTACCGTCAGACCTTCGCTGAGTTCCTGTTCCAGAATACCCGGTTGGAGAAAGGTTCCACGGAAAAAGACAAATATGGTTTTCTGGAACGCGAGAACGGGGTTTATTACTTGAAGTTGAACCTGAAAATAGGCTTGTTGAAACGATGAGTATCACAGCATCCGATAAGAAGAATACCGGGAGTTTTGCTCTCGGTATTTTGTTTGCCTTGAGTTTGTCGCATTGCACCAACGATATGCTGCAATCTGTCATCATGGCGGTATATCCTTTGGTGAAGAGCGAGCTGGCTTTGAGTTTTGCCCAGGTGGGACTGATTACCATGGTGTATCAGATTTCGGCTTCGGTGTTCCAGCCGGTCATGGGTATGGTGATGGACCGTCATCAGAAACCCTGGTCATTGCCCATGGGGATGGGCTTTACATTTACGGGACTGATGTTGTTGGCTTTTGTGCATCAGTTCTGGCTGGTGCTGGTATCGGTGGCACTGGTGGGTATCGGCTCGTCCATTTTCCATCCGGAGGCTGCCCGTCTGACGGCTCTGGCTTCAGGGGGCAAGCGTGGACTGGCGCAATCATTGTTTCAGGTGGGCGGAAACCTGGGCGGTTCTTTCGGACCGCTGTTGGCTGCTTTGGTCATCGCCCCTTACGGGCGGCAGAATGTCGGACTGATTGCCCTGTTGGCCCTGGTAGGGATGTGTATCATGCTTCCGGTATGCCGCTGGTACCGGGCACGTCTGAAGGAATGGGACGAACGTCGCCGTCAGCGTGGGGAAGGGTTACGGCATGAAATGCCTTATTCGGTTCCGAAGACGGTCTTTATCATCGGGGTTATCATTGTCCTGATATTCTCGAAATACATTTACATGGCCAGCTTGAACAGTTATTATACCTTTTACCTGATTCATAAATTCGGAGTGTCGGTACAGGACTCGCAGTTCTATCTGTTCATCTTCCTGTTCGCAACGGCTGCCGGTACCCTGTTGGGAGGTCCAATCGGCGACCGCATCGGAAGGAAATACGTCATCTGGGGCTCTATTTTGGGGACGGCTCCCTTCAGTCTGCTGATGCCGCATGTGGGGCTGGTACCGACGGTGATATTGAGTTTCCTCATCGGTTTTATCCTTTCATCGGCTTTCCCGGCTATTCTGGTCTATGCTCAGGAACTGCTGCCTTATAAGATTGGGCTGATTTCGGGTATCTTTTATGGCTTTGCTTTCGGTATTGCCGGTATCGCATCTGCCGTACTCGGGAATTTCGCCGATGAATATGGGATAGAGTATGTCTATCAGGTGGTGGCTTTCACTCCTCTGTTGGGGCTGGTGGCTTGTCTGCTGCCGAATCTGAAGGAGAAATGATGGCTGCACGGTCTTTGCGGATGGTCTTTTGAGGAAGACTGTCCGTTTCTTTTTTCTTGACTTTTTGATGAGGCTTGAATTTTATTGCATAAATCAAAAACATGTGCTACCTTTGTCATTCAAAAGAACCAAAATATTTAAATAAATATGTTCAGAAGTCATACTTGCGGTGAGTTGAGACTCGCCGATGCAGGCAAAAACGTAACGTTGTCCGGATGGGTGCAGCGTACACGTAAGATGGGTGGAATGACATTTGTCGACCTCCGCGACCGCTACGGCATTACACAGTTGGTTTTCAATACAGATGTGAACGCCGAACTTTGTGAACGTGCCAATCATTTGGGCCGTGAGTTTGTCATCCAGGTAAAAGGAACGGTAAGCGAACGTTCCAGCAAGAACAGCAATCTTCCTACCGGTGACATTGAAATCATCGTGTCCGAACTGAATATCCTGAATACCGCGCAGACTCCGCCGTTTACCATCGAAGACAATACCGATGGTGGAGATGATTTGCGTATGAAATACCGTTACCTGGATTTGCGCCGTACCGCTGTGCGTAAAAACCTGGAACTCCGTCACCGTATGACGATGGAAGTACGTCGTTACCTGGACAGCAAAGGCTTCCTGGAAGTGGAAACTCCGATGCTTATCGGCTCTACTCCGGAAGGTGCACGTGACTTTGTGGTTCCTTCACGCATGAATCCGGGACAGTTCTATGCATTGCCTCAGTCTCCGCAGACATTGAAGCAGTTGCTGATGGTTTCCGGTTTCGACCGCTACTTCCAGATTGTGAAGTGCTTCCGTGATGAAGACCTGCGTGCCGACCGTCAGCCGGAATTTACACAGATCGACTGTGAAATGAGTTTCGTAGAGCAGGAAGACATCATCAATATGTTCGAGGGTATGGCGAAACACCTGTTCAAGGAATTGCGTGGTGTGGAACTGACAGAGCCGTTCCAGCGAATGCCTTGGTCTGATGCCATGAAGTATTACGGAAGCGACAAACCGGATTTGCGTTTCGGCATGAAATTCGTAGAATTGATGGATATCCTGAAGGGTTATGGCTTCTCGGTATTCGATGGCGCGGCTTATATTGGTGGTATCTGTGCCGAAGGTGCTGCTCACTATACCCGTAAGCAGATTGACCAGCTGACCGATTTCGTGAAACGTCCTCAGATTGGTGCCAAAGGACTGGTTTACGCCCGTGTGGAAGAAGACGGTCACGTGAAGTCTAGCGTAGATAAATTCTATAGCCAGGAAGTACTGCAGCAGATGAAGGAAGCATTCGGAGCAAAACCGGGTGACCTGATTCTGATTCTGAGCGGCGACGACGCCATGAAGACCCGGAAACAGTTGTGCGAGCTGCGTCTGGAAATGGGTAACCAATTGGGATTGCGTGACAAGAACAAGTTCGCTTGCTTGTGGGTCGTAGACTTCCCGATGTTCGAATGGAGCGAAGAGGAAGGCCGTCTGATGGCTATGCACCATCCGTTCACTCACCCGAAAGACGAAGATATTCCTTTGTTGGATACCGATCCGGCAGCAGTGCGTGCCGATGCATACGATATGGTCGTTAACGGTGTGGAAGTTGGCGGTGGTTCTATCCGTATCCACGATTCACAGTTGCAGGCCAAGATGTTCGAAATTCTGGGCTTCACTCCGGAAAAGGCTCAGGAACAGTTCGGCTTCCTGATGAATGCCTTCAAGTTCGGTGCTCCTCCTCACGGTGGTCTGGCCTATGGTCTTGACCGTTGGGTTTCTTTGTTTGCCGGTCTGGATTCTATCCGCGACTGCATCGCCTTCCCGAAGAACAATTCAGGACGCGATGTCATGCTGGATGCTCCGGGCTATCTGGACCAGAAACAGTTGGATGAACTGAATCTGGTGGTTGACATCAAAGAAGATAAATAACTGGTTTCCTGTCATTGACGAAAACTTGCTTATAACATAAAGGGAAGCGAAGATTCCTTGACTCCTCCAGTTTCGGAGAAGAGGATTTCTTCGCTTTTACTTTGTTTTCTGTAAAAACATGAAAGAATCTGTCCGTATATTTCGTTTTACAGTTGTGGGTACGCTGAATGCGTTGATAACCGCTCTGGTAGTTTGGCTGATGATGCATATTCATGAGCAGGACTATCTGTTGGCCAATGTGGTAGCGTACATCGTGGCACAGATTCATAATTTCATCTGGAGCAAATATTGGATATTCCCCTTGGATACAGATGCGAAAAAAAACAGCATCTGGCATCAGATACTGTTTTTTGTATGTGCTTTCGCTATGGCATATACGGCTCAATTCCTCTTTCTCCTCCTGCTGGTCGAGGTGTTCCATTGCAATGAATACCTGGCTCAGTTCCTCGGACTTTTTGTTTACGGCGCCGTCAATTTTATTGCTAACCGCCGCATTACTTTCCGTTAGTGGAAAGTTTCTGTACGAAGCCGACAGGCATTTCTACAGTGGCATATCCCAGCTGCTCCAGTCGGACAGTTATCTGTGTCTTGCCATTGAGGGTGACCAGTTGTCCTACCAGACCATTCAACGGCCCTTTGATTACAATGACGTCTTCGCCAGGTTTCATCGACTCGTTGGAGAAATGAATGCTTTCTTCCGAGTAATCCAGCATGAACATGAACCGCTCCATCTCTTCTTGCCGGATGATGGCCGGCCTTCGTGTGCATCGGTCCATTAGCGTACCTGACAACGAAGGTATCTGCTTCAATAGTTCAATCCGTCGTTTTTCTGTGACATGTACAAAGATGAGCATCGGAATGACCACTACGGTCATTTTCTTTTTCCGGTCGCTCCATTGCCTGACGACCTCTTGTACGGGTAGGAAATGTTCTACTCCCAATGCCTTGAACTGCTCTGCTGTTTTCTTTTCGTGGTGCATACGTACGTACAATGCATACCAGTGAATTTCTTCCATGTGTTATGAAATTAGTTGAATGCTACGGGTTTTGTTTCTCGATTCGTTGGGTAAGACCTGTGTGCTGCTGGTACTTTATACAGGTGGCTGAATTGGTATATAGGCAGACGGTTGGGTGGAGAATAATATGTTTTTTTCATGGAAAATCATTAATTTGTTTTTATTAGTGAAAAGCAAACGTAATGAAAAAAAACTGGATGGCCAAATATTTCATGGCTTAGAACAGATTTAATTTCGTTCGTTGATGTTTGGAATTCATTTCTGGGGGGGCGATGGTTTGTATATGGGGGAGAAAACATCCGTTTGTTTGGGGTAAGATATGCTCGTGTTTTGTTTAAAACGAACGGACAAATGGATTAAAACGTCCGTTCGTTTTTGTCTGCCGGCTTTTGTCATGGATATTTCTATAATATAAGGTGTAATCTTTTTACAGTTTTTACACTGCCGCATCTGATTGTCCGTTTTATCTTTTTGAAAAACAGTCTTTTGGGGATGTCTCGATAAAAATGTTATAAAAAAGTGTTGTAAAACACTTGCAGGTTTCGGAAAAGTCTGTACCTTTGCAACCGCTTTCGAGAGGGAAACGC
>ERZ827088.349-NODE-349-length-71439-cov-10.756626_pt1 | contig 71439 bp, 52 predicted proteins | sample MGYA00519922_ERZ827088 | MGnify/ENA primary metagenome ERZ827088 (study PRJEB31778, sample SAMEA3449254) | human gut metagenome | biome: human gut; feature: human-associated habitat; material: faeces | place: United Kingdom | collected 2010/2012 ... | reverse complement strand
TTTTTCGCAGCGATAACATATATCCCTCGATTGCTTCTTCAATCTGAGTTTTTAACCCTTCTGCTGAGTATCCAGTGTCATATGTTGCTACCGCTGATACATTGATCGTATACTCGTCCACAGTTGATATGATCACAGAATGACCAATCGGTGCAATCCCAATTCCTTCGCCATGATTTTGTACTGGATCTACTTGTTTTTGCACCGAGTCTATTAATTCTTTCGATGCTTTTCTGTATTCATCTGATATGATAACAGTTGATATACTGCTGCCTTTTCTTCGATATGTCTTTTCTCCACCAACTCCATCGATCGCTTCTACTTCTTCTTTGTAGTATGCTTTGTTTCCTGCAAACGGTTTAATTCCAAAAGAATCTTCTATTCGCATCCTGTAAGATTCTTCATCTTCTTCGTCTGTTCCTGGAACTAATAATTTTGTCAACTGTGCATCTTCTAACTCGTCGATGTCGTCCAGGCACATAAGATCTCCGGTCCATCCATTTGGTTCTGTTCCTGCATCTTCACATTCCAGTCTATACTTATGTTCTTCTTCATTGATCACATCTGTTACAATGTAGTTGTAATCATCTCCGCTGAATTCCGTTCCAATCGGTACAGTTGCATTAAATACACCTTCAAATTGTGCTGGTGTTGCTTCTTCTATGTACACACCTTTTTCTTGTCCGAATCTTACCAAATGATCCAGATCAGCAGTGTCGCTGTACTGATTATCAACAAGTGCCGACAATTCTGTATATACTTCTTCCAGTCTTGCTCCGTGTTTTGCACATGAGTGATAAATTAGTGATCCCTCAGATGTATCCAATCCATCTGGCATTTCTTCCATCATTTCTTCCATGATCACATCCATTGTCATATCTTCATACATCTATATTCATCTCCTCATCTCCATACTCTGTTAGCAATCTGAATTTTATATTCATTGTTTCTTTGCTTCTGTCTACTTCAAGATCTGTTATGCCTGTGATATAGGCATTCGGTTCCAAGCATTCTGTTATGAGTCGATTTATCTCGCTTTTTACATATTCATCAGAATGCGTATATCCTATCAAATCATTGATTTCTGATCCGTATTCCCACGAATACTGCACAAAACGATATCTTTCAATTTTAATTGTAAAATACGCCCATACAGCTAACGCTCTTGCTCCTTCTGCTATTTTCCCATTTAGTTTTCCAGAAGAGAAATCAATATCATATTCTTTCGGATAATATTCAATTTCTTCTTCCTCTTCTAATACTTCAAGTTCCTCTTTTGATATTAATTCTTTTATTTCAAATACATCTAATACTTTTTTCTTAGATATAGATGATCCTGTTGAGTATCTATCATTTATTGATATTTCAGCACTTCTTATATAATCAATATCAGAACTTGTCATAAATCCTAGTTTACTCTTACCATTTATTACAAAAGTTTTAACTATTTTATATGGATTAGTTTTAACTTCTCTAATTAATAATAATCCTCTTCTAGCTCTTGATGATTTTTCCATTTCTTCTAATTTTATTCTTTTAGCAGTTCCTTTATTTGTAAATACAGCGATATATTCATCATTTTTATTAAATAAGCATCCTGATACTACTATATCATCTTTTAAATTAATAGATTTAACACCTGATGCTTTTATTCCAGAAATAGGAACTTCTTCTATATCATACCATAATCCATAACCATTTTCCGTTGAAATTAATACTTCTTTATTTTTAGAATTAATAGCATTTACAACTTCATCATCATCTTTTAATTTAATGCATGTTACTGCCTTTGAATATCTTTGAAGTTTAAACTCTGATAAATTAGTTCTTTTTATCATACCATTTTTAGTAAATATAGTAATAATATCATTTGTTTCAAAATTAGTTACTGGTATGCATCCAATTATTTTTTCTTCTGATTTTATAGTTCTAATATTACTTATATGTTTTCCTAAATCCTTCCATTTTGCATCTGGGATTTCATGAACTGGAACATATAAATAATTACCTAAATTAGTAAATAAAAGTACTGTATCTAATGTATTTAGTTCATATAAACCAAGTACATAATCATTATCTTTTAATAAAGTATCTTCATTTTTACTAGATTGATAACTTCTACTTGATACTCTTTTTATGTATCCTTCTTTTGTTATAACTACTATTACATCTTCTTTTTGAATCATATCCATTGCATCTATTTTTATTTCAGATACTTCATCTTTAATAACTGTTTTTCTTTCTGTAGCATATTCTTTCTTTATATCTAATAATTCTTTTTTCATTTGTTTAAATAATACCTTTTCATTAGATAAAACTGAGTTTAAGAATTCTATTATCTGTTCTAATTTTGCTCTTTCTTCTTCTAGAGCTACTACATCAGTATTAGTTAAGCGATATAATTTCATATCTACTATTGCAGTTGCTTGTTCTATAGTAAACTCAAATTCTTTTACTAAGTTATTTATAGCATCTATTCTATTATTACTTTTTCTAATGCAAGCAATTACTTCATCTAATATACTCATTGCTTTTAAATAACCATCTACTATATGCATTCTTGCTTTAGCATGTTCTAAATCAAATTTACTTTTTCTTATTGTAACTTCTTTTTGATGAGCAATATATGCATCAATTATATCAACAAGTCCAACAAGTTTTGGTCTTCTATTAACTATAGCAATCATATTAAAGCTATATGATATTTGCATATCTGTATTTTTAAGTAAATAATTTAAGATAAGTTCACTATTAGCGTCTTTCTTTAAATCAATTGCAATTCTAAGATCTCCTCTTGCTGTTTCATCTCTAGCATCTACTATTCCATCTATTTTCTTTTCTATTCTAATATCATTTATTTTCTTAACTAAATTTGCTTTATTTACTTCATATGGAATTTCTGTAATAAGTATTTGATGAACTCCCTTTTCCTTTATGATTTCATATTTACATTTTACATTTATTTTTCCTTTACCAGTTCTATATGCTTCTTCTATATTTTTCTTTCCTTCAATTGTTCCACCTGTTGGAAAGTCTGGTCCCTTTACTATATTAAATATTTCTTCAAAAGAACAATTTGGTTTATCTATTCTGTAAACTGTTGCATCTATTACTTCACCTAAATTATGTGTTGGTATATTAGTTGCATATCCAGCACTTATACCTGTTGAACCATTTACAAGTAAATTAGGAAACTTGCAAGGAAGTACTGTTGGTTCTACTCTTGTATCATCATAGTTAGGAGCCATATTAACAGTTCCTTTTTCAATATCTTTAAGTAGTTCACCTGCTATTTTAGATAATCTTGCTTCTGTATAACGCATAGCAGCTGCTGAATCTCCATCCATAGATCCATTATTACCATGCATATCAATATATGGAGTCATCATTTTCCAATCTTGACTCATTCTAACCATTGCATCATATATAGATGAATCACCATGTGGATGGTAATTACCCATTATTTCTCCAACTGCTTTGGCACTTTTTCTATATTTTTTATCATATGTATTTTTACTTTCATACATTCCATAAAGTATTCTTCTTTGAACAGGCTTAAGTCCATCTCTTACATCAGGAAGAGCTCTATCTTGAATTATTTCTTTAGCGTATGATGCAAATCTATCCCCCATTATTTCTTCAAGGGCATAATCATGTATTCTTTGTATTACTTCTTTTGTTTCATCATTTTTCTTTTTCATTTAAAGCACCTCCTATATCTTATAATCATCTTCCAAAGAAAATTCTACATTTTCTTCTATCCATTCTTTTCTAGGATCAACATTATCACCCATAAGTACTGATACTCTTTTTTCTGCAAGTGCAGCATCAGTTATCTTAACTCTAATTAATAATCTATGTTCTGGATCCATTGTTGTTTCCCATAACTGTTCAGCATCCATTTCACCAAGACCTTTGTATCTTTGTGTATCAATTGGTTTTCTTGTCTTTGTATATTCTTTTAATTCATCATCATTATAAGCATACACTACTTCATTTTTAGCAAACTCTATTTTATAAAGTGGTGGTGTTGCGATATAAAGTCTTCCTTCTTCTATAAGTGGTCTCATATATCTATAGAAGAATGTTATTAAAAGAACTTGTATATGTGATCCATCAACATCGGCATCGGTCATTATTATTACTTTATCATAATTACAATCTTTAATATCAAAATCTGTCCCAACACCCGCACCTATTGTATAAATAAGTGTATTAATTTCTGCATTTTTATATGCTTCTTCTATTTTTGCTTTTTCTGTATTAAGTACTTTACCACGAAGAGGTAATATTGCTTGATATCTTCTATCTCTTCCTGTTTTAGCAGAACCTCCTGCTGAATCACCCTCTACTATAAATAGCTCATTTTTAGATGAATCTTTCTTTTGTGCAGGAGCAAGTTTATCACTAATATTTTTTTCTTTTTTTGTTCCGCTTGCTTTTCTAGCAGCCTCTCTTGCCTTTCTAGCTGCTTCTCTTGCGGCTTTTCCTTTTAATGCTTTATTTAATATTGTAACTGCTACTTCTTTATTTTCTTCTAAATAAAATCCAAACTTTTCAGAAACTACGTTTTCTACTACAGTTTTAGCAAGTGGTGTACCTAGTTTACCTTTTGTTTGTCCTTCAAACTGAAGTAATGCTTCTGGAATTCTAAGTGATATAACTGCGGTTAAACCTTCTCTTACATCAGGTCCTTCTAAGTTTTTATCTTTTGCTTTTAAGTATCCATTATTTCTAGCATATTCATTAAATACTTTTGTTAATGCTGTTTTAAATCCTACCTCGTGTGAACCACCATCACTTGTTTTAACATTATTAACAAATGAAATAATGTTTTCATTATATGTATCTGTATACTGCATTGCAATTTCTACTTCAATTTTATCTTTTTCTCCAGTAAAATGTAATACATTATGAAGTGTATTTTTTCCTTCATTCATATATTCTGCGAATGACTTAATACCATTTTCATAATGATATTTTACTTCTTTTTTATCTTCTTCATCTATTACTTCTACTGAAAGACCTTTAAGTAAGAAGGCAGATTCTTGCATTCTTTCACATATAGTTGTAAATGAGAAGTTTGTAGTAGAAAATATTTTATCATCTGGCATAAATCTAACAGTAGTACCAGTTTTATTAGTAGGACCAACCTTTTTTAAAGGACTATCTACTTCTCCACCATTTTTAAAACTGATTGTATATTCTGCTCCATCTCTTCTAGATGTTACTATCATCCATTTTGAAAGTGCATTTACAACAGATGCACCTACACCATGAAGTCCACCAGATACTTTATAGTTTCCTTCTTCAAACTTACCACCAGCATGAAGTATTGTATAAATTACTTCTACTGTACTTTTACCTGATTCATGCTTTCCAACAGGAACACCACGTCCATCATCAGAAACACTAACTGAACCATCTGAATGAAGAACTATCTTAATATTTTTACCATATCCATTCATTACTTCATCTATTGAATTATCTACTATTTCCCATACAAGATGGTGAAGTCCTCTTTTATCTGTTGAACCAATATACATACCTGGTCTTTTTCTTACTGCTTCAAGACCCTCTAGTATTTTAATTGATTTTTCATTATATTCTGCCATAAATAAAACTCCTTTACTTTTCACTATAAGTGATTATAACACATTTTTCCCTTTAAATTCAAGGTATTTTACATTTTGTTTATGTAAAGAAAAAAGGTTTATTATTAAACCTTTATTATTCTTCTCCAACATTTGTATAACTAACATTTATATTAACTTCATCAGATGAATAACTCACTATATACACATTATTGTCTTCAGTTACATATGCATATCCTGTCCCATCATTTTTAACAGTTATACCAAATGGTTTTAAAATCTCATTAAATGTTGCTGCTTTTACTGCAAAACTGTATTTTGTATATTCTTTATCATCTATTGTTTGAGATTCCTTAACAGTATTTTTATCATCTATATTTATACCTTTTAGAAATAAATCTGTATTAGTATAATCATATTTTAATTTTACATTAACTGTCTTACCTAAAACATCAGTTACTTCTGTTTTATTGTCTTTTATTTTAGCAACATACGATGCATTATTATCATTAAAACTTATTGTATATTCTTTATTTTCTTTATTTAAAACAACATAGTTTTCATTAAATGAATCTGTACGTATTGATACCTTTGTTCTATAACTTTTTACTTTATCTATTTTAGTATTATTTGCAGCTGAATTTAAATCATCTACCTTACTATTTCCAAAAAATAACAAAAGTAATATACATAGAAATAAACACGCTATTAATATAATTATTCTTTTCGTTGGTATTGTTTTCATTTTTAACCTCCATTATTCTGTAGTACAAGTTAAACTTGTATTAGTCTTTTTATTATTTATAGTTGTATTAGTTGAAACCATCTTACATGTCAATAAACCAGAATTATCATTTGCTACTGTAAGATTTGTGTTATTATAAAATAAATAATCATCTACAGATGTAACTGTACTTGGTATTGTAACAGATTTAATATTATTACTTTGGAAAGCATTCATACTTATTTGAGTTATTCCTTCATTTAATGTTAAATTTTGTATATTTAATGACCCAAATGAATTTCTTCCTATTTTCTTAACACTTCCATATATATTTATTGTTTTTTCTTTTGTTGCATCCAATCCTTTAAATCCATCTTCTAATATTTCTTGTGATTTCGAAGAATTTTTACCAATATTTAATGTATTTACAACTCTATTACCTAAAATAGAATTTCCTATTGTAGTAACAGAATCTGGAATCGTTATTTCATTAATTGTATTCTTTGCTTCTGAATTTAGATAAAAAGCCATATTAGATATTTTTTGTAATCCCTCATTAAGATTAATACCTTTAAGTGGCACTCCAGTAAATGCTTTTGAACCTATCTCTGTTACACTTCCAGGAATATCTATACTAAGTAATCCTGAATTTGCAAATGCATCCTCATCAATTAATGTTAAACTATTTGGAAGTTTTATATCTGTTAAACTTGTATCAGACTCAAAGGCATAACCATTTATACTTGTAAGTTTTTCTGGTAAAGTAACAGATGTTATTGAACTATCATTTGAAAAACCACTATAAGGGATTGAGTATACATTATTTTTTATTACAACTTTTTCTAATGATGTAAATCCACTAAATGACGCCTGATCAATAACTTGTTCTGTTTGAAGAGTATCACTACCTATAGTCAAATCTTTTAGTGTCGATTTTATACCAGAAAATGTACTAGAAGTAATCTTAAATCCACCACCTGTATTTAATGTTGCTACTGGTGTTCCAGAGAACACATTACCAACAGTTGTTAAACTGTCTGGAAGATTAACACTCTTAAATGCATTATTACCAAAGCAATAATTATTAAGAGTTTTTATCCCCTCATTTAATGTTAATTTACTAATATTATTTGCTATAAAAGCATTTTCGCCTATAGTTTCTACTGATCCTGGAACATTTAATGCAGAAATACTATTTCCAGCAAAAGATGTTGAACCAATACTTGTAACTGAGTCTGGCAATGCTAATGCCAAAATTGAATTGCTTACAAATGAATTATCACCCAAAGTTTTTATTGTAGGAGAAATTATTAGTTTAGATGATATACTTTTTTGAGCAAAACCAGCAGTTGATATACCAGTAACTGTCTTACCATCTATTTTTGTTGGAAGAGCCCATACATTATCTTTATATGATGATGGTGCTGTAGACTTAAATCCACTTATATTTACTGTTCCATCTGAGTTTTCAGTTGTAGAATATAAACTTTCATCTATATAATCTTTACATATTTTATTATATTCTTCTTCACTTATTGTTCCATAATCATATATATGTTCATTACAAACATATTTAATAGTTCCATCATCTATATAATCTTTAATATTTTCAACAGTTGTTAAATCAACTCTAATTACAGGAGTTATGTAAAATGGTGTTCCAGATTCACTAAATCCAAATGTTGATTGCATTGAATTTTGCATTAGATAATAGAATGTATTTTCACCCATTATCAAACATGGCATATATGTTGACGATGGACAAATATTTAATCCATTTAACAATGCATTGTTATTTTCACTAAGTTCAACTGTGTTCATTATTCTTGCTTTTAAACCTGTAAAATCAAACGTTGAATTTATATTATATTTTGCTTCTGGTTTTGGAATTTTATCACTCCAAGTCTCAGTTATTGTATTAATATAATTTACTAAGGCTCCATCAGCTGACCCATTATTATTCTCTAGTGCCTTACCATAATCATATACTCCAGTATTTTTGTATACTAATTCATATTTACCTTCATCTGTATTTCCATGAAGTACAAGCCATGCGTAACATGTATCTGTTTCATTATCACACAATTTATAATTAATTGGATCAAAATATACTACTTCATTTTCTTCGTATTTAGGAAGCTTACTTGGATCTATAGTACTTGTTGTTCCACATTTATCACTTTTTTTAGCACTCCATTTTCCATCATTATAAATAACATTATATTCGTTTATACATAAATCTGCACCTACTACTCTTTTATCATTTATTGTAACTGAACCACTTTTTGGCTTATTTTTTACTGTTACAGAACTTAATTCTTTTACACTATAAACAGATTTACCTGACTTAAAAAAAGATTTATATTTGCTTGAATCTAAATCAGAGAAAGTCATATTTTGATTTACCGCTCTTGTATATAACTGACCTGATTCAATAGATGTTTGTCTTTTACTATTTTCAATAACATCTAATACTTTTGGTACTGCTACTACGGCAATAACTGAAATTATTATAATAACCGCAAGTAATTCAATTAATGTAAACCCTTTATTTTTATCATCTAACTTTTTCATAAATTCCTCCTAGTATTACATTATAAGTATAAAATACAATCAAAAATCAGTCAATATAAAAAGAGTTCAAATGAACTCTTTTTACACTTTTCTTGATAGTTTTCTTTGCTCTTTAAATGCAAAGTATAAACCTAGGATTATTGATACCATCGCAACTATATAAATTATATATTTTATTTGATTTACTCCTGTTTGGATTGTTATTATTAAATATGCTAATGCTGATTCTATTACTTTTCTCTTTTCATTAGTATTTTCTAAGATATTTCCATTTACTTTTCCATCTTCTGTTATTGTAAATTCTATATCTTTATTATCACTACTTACTAGTTTATAACTTCCTTCTTCAAGATTATTTAAATATATTCTTCCTTTTATTGAAGTCATTTCACTATTATTTGATCCCGTAATATATCTACCTACTTCTTCGTCCTTTTCCATATTTAATAATTTATATTCATTATCTACTTTCTTATACAAATTATATGTATTTTCTGTTGATAACTTACTTCCATCACTCATTTCATATACAATTATATTTTTTCCATTTTGATTTATATTTAATACTTTTTCTATTGTATTTATTATACTTGCACCTATACTCTCTGATGGAGCTGAATCAATTATTGTAAGTGTTCCATTCTTAACAAAACTATAATATCCATATGTTATTGTATGTCCATTTAAATATAGATTTATAATTTTATTTTCTGGTACTATTATATCTTCAGTTAATTCTATATCTTTATATATTACTATATTTGATTCTGTATTATCTTTAACTGAATTAATTGCTGTTTGTAAACTAGTAAAGTTAATTCCATTTACCATTACTACTCTTTCATCATCAGCAATTACAACTAAATAACCAACTTTTGTATTATTTGTTGTATCATCACTTATAGAAAGTTTATAACCTGGTTCTACTTCTGTTATTGTTCCAGAAACAGGAGCAGTACCTCCAATTAATTTACCATCGTATAAATTAAATGTTCCTGCGTTATTTACAGCATATTTTGATCCTTGAATTGCTGGACTTGTAATGCTTATAACTCCACCCTTTTCACCAATATTCAACACACCTTCATCATTATATATACACTCTGTACTACCCGATGTATAGTTACCACTAGTTATATTTAAAGTACCTTTATATCTATTATTAAATACACTATTTGAACTATTAATACTATTTAATGTTGAATTAGAAACTGTTAATGTTGAATTATTGTTTATATATGCAGTACCTGATAAAGCATCTATAATACTATCACCAGAATTATTGTTTAATACAAGTCTATCTGCAGTAGCGTTTAAAATCTTTAATTGACCAGTATTAGATATTTTATTTAAGGTTCCACCTGTTATATTAACAATATTATTAGAAGTTAAATCTTTTACTGTTCCTTCAGTTACATTTACTGTTCCTGAATTTTCAAGAGAATTCATAATACCAGAATTTTGAGTAAATATTCCACTAGAAGAGTTTGTACCTGATACTGTTCCACCGTTATTGTTTACAATACCATTGTTTGTTACTGCAAAATCACCACTAGTTATATTTATAGTTCCGTTATTTTCTATTGGAGAATCATAATCAATTTTACCAGATGAGGCATTATCAATTACAGTTACTGTACCATTATTTATAAATGGTGTATTTGTTGTATATATATTTTTACAATTTATATCAAATGTCATATTTGTATTTTCATTAACAATTCCACCATCAATTTCATTTGTATAAATCCATACATTATCAAGTAATTGTAACGTATCATTATTTGATAACTCATTAATAGCAGCCCTTATATTACTATATTCTTTACTACTTGTAACATTTTTTATAACTGGTGTATTAACTAAATAATAACCATCTGTTGATACTTTAACATTGTATCCATTTTCAACTTCTTTTGGTTTTGGAGTATTACTTTTTATTATTCCATCATAGAAATATAGATTTGTAGCAGTAATACCACTATTTACCATTGGATCAGTAGTTGAAACACTTGAATCGCCTTTTATACCTAGAGTAACATTTGTCGATTTAATGTAACCATTTACTGTACCTGATTTAATTATTACATTTGGAGTACGTGAATATGAATACATATCATAAATATTTTTTATTGAACCAGATTCCATTGTAACACTTCTAGCACCAGATATATCAGATGTTGTTGAGTCAATTATTGAAACTACTGAATTATATCCTTTTATATTTCCATATATTTTTGTACCATTTAAATTGATTATATCGTTATTTGAAAGAATTATATTATTAAAATCAATATTTAATAAAACTCTATAAGTACCACCTTCAATTGATAATTTTAATCCACTATCAAATGATACAGAAGAATCCGGATCATAATCACCACATTTTACACTACTATAAGTAGAATTACAATTTAATATATTATATTTTTTATTTTCCATTTCTACATTTTTCAAATTGATTGTATTTCCAACATACTGACTTTGCATAAATATACCATTATAAGTATTTACTGTTGCACCATCAATATCAACTGTTGTTAATGGACTAATTATAGTTAAAAATTTTCCATAATCAAATTTAAATGTTCCGCCTGTTATTTTTATATTAGAAGCCTCGTATGCTTCAATTAAACCATAGCTACTTAATAACGTATCATAATATGTATCATTATCATATCTTGATTCTCTACTAACATTAGTATTATCTAAAATAAGATCACCAGATGATATGTCAATTGCATATAATTCATTTTTTACTGCATTTTGACCTGATTGATAATATTTAGATGTTATATTTGAATTACTAATATTTAAAATTGGGTTATTAGAACCATAATTTTTAATAATACATCCATAAGACGTTGATGTTATTGTTGCACCTGTTATATTCATATTTGATTCATTTTTTATTAAACCAACATATTCAATAGTACCTTTATTTAGTGTGAAATCTTTAGTATTAGTTATTGTTGATGATGATGGTATTGTAATATTATTTGCTGTAAATGTAGAACTATTTGTTATTGGTCCAGTAATATTATCATTTTCAGAAACAAGTATACCATCATTAGTTAATGCATCACTACTTCTAATTTGTGAATTTGAAATATTTATAGTACCATTGTTTGTTATTGACTTACCACTAGTGTTTATTTTTATAGAATCAACTGTTGCTGTTCCTGAGTTAAATATTACACTATTTGATGATGTGTTACCATAAGAATTGTATAAAATTGATTCTTTAATATTTAATTCACCATTTGCTTTATTACTTATTATTTCACATTCAACTGTACTTTCAATATATATTTTATTCAATTTTAAGATTCCAGAATTATCGATAACATTACTTCCACCAGTATTATATATACCGCCATCATCAATTGATGGTGTTGTTTCATTATAATTACTATTTGTTATTGTTAACTCTCCTAAATTTGAAAGGAATAAAGCATTATTTTCATTTATTTTATAACCATTTACATCTATAGTAACATTTAATCCTTCTGGAACTACAGTTGCTTCAGCACTAGCAAGTGTTGAAATTTCACTTATTACTTGTATAGTATTACCATCTGTTGCTTCATCTATAGCCTTTTGTAAAGTACTATATTCTTTCTCAGTATCAACGTTTCTTGCAACCATTGTTTCTTTTTCATCTTTATGTAAATATTTTGAATTATCTACTTGAATTACAGTATATTCATCTTCAGTTTCATACACATTTCCATCAATTGGTGTTGTACCTGTGAATATTCCATCATAGAACTTAAATACCGTTTTTGAACCAGTTTTTATACCTGCAGTTGTACCTGTTATTTCAGGATTAGAAATTGATACATTTAAACTTCCATCATCGTTAGTATCACCTTTAATACCGAAAGTTATAGTATTTTCACCAGTATTTCGTATTGCAATACCATCTGCAGATGTATATGTTCCACTAATTATATTAACATCACCAGTTGTAGTAGAATAAATTGCACTATTTCTTGAACTACTAACATTTGAACCAGTTACTGTTATATTTGCCGTTCCTGTTAATTGGAATGGTACACAAACAGCAACATATTTACCACCATTTACTATAACATTTCCTTTTTTAAAGTTTAAAATACCATATGTTGATGTTACCATTGCTGTTGATGTTATATTATTATTATTAAATATTGCACTATTACCATTATTAGTAAAGACATTATAATTATTAGTACTAAATACATTATTAGTAAACTCAATAGAATTATCATTTGTTCCGATATATTTTAATGAAGAATTTAAGTCATGAATTTTTGCAATTCCTGAATTATAAATTAAACTATTTGCTTCACTATAATTACCACCAGAAACATCAACATTTCCATTTGCACTTGTTTTTATGGCATATGATGTTTTAAAAGTTCCTCCTGTAATATTAGTTATTCCATCAGAATAAACCGCAATATACCCTACTTCAAAATTTCCATCATTTATGTTTGTTGTTGCATCGCTAGAAGTATATATAATATTATCTATATCATTACTGATATTTCTTATAGAGAATGTACCACCAGAAACATTTAGTTTAGAATTATTAGTTATAAATCTCATTGGCATACTTGTTTTATAACTACCACTGAAATTATGAACAATTGAACCAGAATTGAAATTCATATTACCATTGTTTATAAATGTATTTATATTGCTATAATAACATTTTAAATTAATTCCATTACTTTCTAATGTTCCATTATTTTCTAATAAACTTTCTCCATATACTCTACTAATTTCCGAAGAAGAATCAGATGTTTTCAATTTTAACGTTCCATTATTTACAATCAATGGATTTTGCTTTTTATAATATACTATTTTTTTGTCATCTAAATTTAATTCTATATTTTTATTAGAATCAACTGCAGAATTCAAAACAGTATATATATCTTTTATTATTTTTATTTTTGTTTGATTGTTATCACCATTAACATTTTCTATTGCTTCACTTAATGTTTTATATTTAGTTTCTCCAATTTGAGCAACATAATCTTTATCAGTTATTTTATTTAATGATATTTTATTTATGTCATTAGTATTTGAATAATCAACATCATAACCATTAGGAACTAAATTTATTGGAGTATTTATTACTTCTTCATTATCACTTATAAGAGTTCCATCATAATAATTTACAATTGACTCATTAATAGTTTCAATACTATAGTCAATAGTATCAATAACAATATTATCACTACTAACCGTTTCATCATCATTTCCAAGATTAATAGTTGATCCTTTTCCATAAATTCCTTTATTGTAATTTAAAATTTTAAATCCATCATTTAAATTTAGTGTTCCTTCATTTGTTACTGCAGTAAGATTACTTTTTGTTGATGTCATAGTAGTATTCTCCGCTGTAAGTACACCTAAATTTTGAATTGTACCATCAGCAAACTGTGTATTGTTTATATTTGCATTTCCTCTATTTGATAAAATACCATTAATTTTAGAATTATTATATTTAAACTCTCCATCAACATAGTTAGTTATATCCATTGCAGTTACATTTTCTTCTATAGTCATATTTTTAGAGTTTTCAATTTTTGTATTAACCATATCCATATTTTTCATTGTTACTGTACTATTTGAGTTTTTAAACAAAGGCATTGATTGAATAATTACATTATCCATATTTAATGTACATGCATTAAAATCAATACTATTTATAGTAGAATCTTTTATATCTATAGTACTACTACCGTTATATATATCTTCTAATGTAGAATTATTAATTTCTACTTTTTTATTTGTATTTGAACTAACGGTTCCTTCAATATAACTATTATTAATCTTAATATCCTTTTTGCCCATCGAATACGAATTTTTTATTCCATTATCTATCGCTTGTGAACCGTATATATTTGAATTATTTATTTCAAGCATTCCTTGTTCACTTAATTTAAATGCATAAGCACTAGTTGATGATGGTACAAAAATAGATGAATTATTTATAGTTAACTTATAAATAGATGAATCTATTATTGCAGATGAATAATTATAATCCCTTATGATAACATTGTCTAATGTTAAGTCTGAATTACTTTGGTTATATATAGAACCACCAACAAATGTATAACCTTTAATATTATTTTTCTTAATACTTTTTGTATATAATGAATAATTACCTGTTGATGCAATTGTTCCAGAACCTTCTACAATTTCACCTGTTTCTCTGTTATTAACACCATAAGCATATGCTCGAACATATCCTCCATTACCTATACTTAATTTTCCATAATTATCTACACCTGAAGATGAAGTTGAACTATCCTTTGTATAAACTAATGTTTTTTCAACACTCAAATATGCACCTTCATTATTTTTTATAGCACTACTTGCAGAACTATAAATTGATGAAACATAATCACTATCAGATAAAGTTGGACCATTTATTTTTGAACTAATTTGATTTATATCTAAAGTTATTGCAGTCTTGGCAGGTGTAAATATTTTTATATAATATTCACCAGGTTTAGAAGGTTTAAATTCAAATGTATATGTTTTTGCTGTTGAAGATGAAGTATAGAAAGTTTTTTTAACATCAAATCCTCCATAACCTATTGTTTTGTCACTGCTCAAACCAATTTCTACATAATTACTTGAACTAGATGATTTAGCAAGTGTTATTGAACCAACTATAGATGTATATTCATTATCAAAATTAATCTTATAATTAGATAATGTTGAACTTAAATATAATTCATTAGATTTAGTAGTTATTCTTCCATAACTAAATGAATTATAACTACATTTCTTTGTACTACTTGTTGGATTATTACAAAAGATTGAAAAATCATATGTATCATATTTTACAGTTTTAAAATCAGATATTTGATTATTAAAATCTTCTATACGATTAGCATAAGTTGGAACATATTTAGAATCTGTTACTTTTAAACTACCATTATTTGTAATAACTGGATCTGAAGATGTTGTTGTCAAAGTGTGACCATTTAAATCTAGCTCAACACTTTTAGTACTTTCAATCTGCAATGAATTGCTTATATTTAAATCCTTTATCAATTGAACAGTATCTGCTTCTTTATTTAATGTAGCAGTAACACCATCATATCTTATATAGTCATTAGTCTTATCATCATCATTTAAATATGTGATACCAATTTCAAAACTATCTGCATTCGTGTCTGATACTGGAAGATTTCCATCTTTTTCATAAGCAAATTGTAAATAATATATATTACCCTTTTCCAAAACTTTTGAAATTGTACCAGAAGAAGACTTATTACTTGTAACAAGTAAACTATCTTTCGAATAACTTGAGCTATTATTATAGTTTATTTTTGTTAAACTATTTTTCATTAGATTAATGAATCCTACAGAATAATAATCATTTTTAGAAATATTATAATTTATATCTATTGGCATATCACTAGTAGCATTTGTTAAATCTATTTTTATATATGATATTGCTGTTGTATTTGCAATTCCTTTATTTTCATTAGTAAATACACCTTTTTCGCTATTATAAGTAAATCCATATGCTGGTTCATTTTTTACATAAATATAATCTAATGTCTCATCCTCATCGTTTATTTCTGTTTCTTCATCTTTAACATCATCCTTAATTAAATCAGGAACAAGTCCATAATATAATGTTGTATTTTCTTCTTCACCAAGTTCTATATTAAATGGATCATTTTGTGTACCACTACCAGATGTTATTTTTACTTTAGGATTTAAATAAACTGTTGGTTTTAATGTATTCGAAACATAAGCAGAATATGAATATATCCTAGTATATATACTCGCAACATTTGATGGATAATCACCACCATAAATTGGTGTAATAGTTAATGAAGATCCATATGTATTTGTTGAATTTAACCAACTATTATTCGAAACGCAATCACCATATGTATCTGAAGTACTATTAATACATTTATCTCTAGTATTGCTTGAACCATTTCCTGCAGATAAAATATAATCACTCGCATATGGAAGTCCAACCTTACCGATCCATGTTGTAGTTCTATTAACATTATCATAATTTGTAGAAGTTGTATCCATATCTGTTTTACCAGTATTATTTCCTCTTTCCATAGCATACACTTCTAAAGCAGTTAAATCAGCAAGTTTATCATTTGGAAGAGCACCAGTATTCCAAACAACACTATCTATCATAGATTTAGCATTATTAGATAGTCCAATATTACTAAAATCACAGCTTACTTTTTGGTTTCCTCCGCTATTAAAACAATATCCAGATTTTCCAGTCCAGTACAAACTATTATTTTCTTTTAATGAATCAGGCACCTCTTTACCAACAAAATCAGTTTTATTATCAACATTGTTTAAATCAATTTTTATTACTGGATTTATAGAAAATGAGTACTTTTCATTACTAAATTGAAAGGTTGCACTTGGTAAACTCTTGTCGATAAGAATATAATAATTATTTTCACCCATAACTAGTATTGGATTACTACAAGATGATGTTGAAGAATTATAACAAATACTAAGTTTTTGTGATAAATTATTTTCTGAAAGTTCCTTAGTATTTAAAATTCTTGCTTTTGATTTAGTAAAATCAATTAAACTGTTCATATTACTTTCTGAGCTTGGACTTATAATTTTATCACTCCACGTTTCAGAAATCTTATTTAAATAATTAATTAGAACATTATCATATGATCCACCATTTGATTCTACTGCTTTAGAGTAATCGTACACACTAGATTTTTTATAAACAAGTTCATACTCACCAGTACAATTGTTACCACTCATAACCGTCCAAGCAGGGCATGAATCACTTTCAGAATCACAAATTCTATATTTAACAGGGTCAAAATAAATAGTATCATCAACTATATATTTTGGTAAATCAGGATTTTCTTTTTCTCCTTTTTTACATTTTGTATCCTCCGAATAAATACTATTTGGCGCATTATTTTCATAACCCTCATTTAATAATTTCATTAAATCGGCTTGTGACCATTCATTAACACCTGTACCAGCATTTATACTCGAATCACTTGAATCCCATGAGAGATAAGTGTTCAAATCCTGATAAAGTGATTTATCTCTAATCAATTTTATTCTCTTTGCATAATTACCATCAGCATCTGTTGTATTAAATATTCCTATTACTCTCCACAATTCATTATTAAATTTAACATAATTTTTAGTATTATTGCCAATAAATCTAAAGTTAGAATCTGTTGTTCCATCATTTTCTACATATGGAAGATTAGTATCAGCAGGTTTATTACTATCATCAATTGTTCCTTTTAAATGAGGTAATGTACCAATATTTATCATATTATCAGTAACAGGAGTAAGTGAAATATTTTTTATATAAGGATATGGTTTACCTTCTGGATTATAACTTGCAAAATGCACATAATACACGCTTCCTTTTGGAAGAACATATTTATAATCACGGAAATCATAATAATTACTATTACCATTTATATAGTAGTTGTTATGCGAATTAAATGATAGTAGCGTATTATCCATATTATTAATAACAAGGTCTTTATCAGAATCTTTATTATTACTTGTTATATATATACTTGAATAACTATTCAAGATTAAATTTAAATCTATCATTTGATCAGTCTTAGACTTTGTTAAATCAACTTTTACATACGAATCAAATTTTTCACCATAAGGTGCATCACTTGAAATTGAATATTGATCATATGAAGAATCATAACTATCAATTCCATAATAATTTGTTTTTAGATTTGCTGATAAATCTATATCTTGTTTATCTCCTAAACCAACTATATCAATCGAATTAATTGTAAATTGATCCTTTGACCCATGTTCTTTATAATAATCTTCAGAATAGTTATCATATTGGTATTTAAAATAATAAAATTGTATATAATATTTCTTACCTTTTGTTAACACCTTAGAATAATTATATTTCCCAACACGAGGACGAGAACTATCATTAGCATATAGATATCCAAGTGCACCATATGAAGCACTTGATAATTTTGTATTGTTTTCACTTATTACTATATTGCCATAATTACCAAAATACAAAGTATCAATTGAGGCATTAACAATTACTTCTTTATCTTCATCTTCATTTGTTAAATCAACTTCAATATATGAGAACGCTGTTGTTCCATTTTGATATTGATTGTTTGATTTTAATGTTCTTGTTGTTTTGTCATATTCAAAACCATATGAATTAGATACAGTTTCAAGTACAGTATTTTCATCTACAACATATTTATTTATTTTTTGAAGAAACATGTCATAAATTGTAACCATATTAGTTTCATTTTGAGAATATGTAGTATAATCCAATCTTACATAATATTTCTTACCTTTTGTTAAATAAAATTTATAATTATCTCTCTTAGTAGTATTGTCTGTAGTTTTCGTTTGAGATATATTATTACCATAAATATCATTTTCTCTTACAATTACTTCAAAGTTTCCATAATAAGTATCAATAGCATCACTTGAAATAAATAAATACTGATCATTCTCATATCCTGTTAAATCTATTACAGTATATGCTTTTACACTTTTACCTGGCTCTGAAGATAATGTATTTGTTTCACTATCGTAAGTAAATCCAGTATCATCTACATTACTAAATCCTTGCATTAGATTAGTATTTGTTGTCGTAGGTTCAGACAATGTTCCGTTATTTGTATCTTCAACAGCTTTATCTATTTTAGTATAATAAACACCAGTTCTAACTATTCTTGCTTCTGCATCTTCTAGTATCTTTAATGTTGCGACTTGTCTATTATCACTTGTTACTACACTTGCATTATATAGATATGGTTTATCATTTACTTCACCTTCTATTGCAATGTTTCCTGCAATCATTCCATCATAAAAGTTAAATCTTCCTTTTGTATTTTTATCTATATATTCATTTACAACACCAAATGTTCCACCATTTATATATGGTTTTGCTATTGATACTACTAATTCATCTTCTAATTCACCTAGTGTTAGTACACCTGTTGTTTCATTTTTTAATGCTACTCCTACATTATTTACTATACTTCCTGCTTCTTCAGTACTATCTTTTATTATTAAATTTCCACCATTATTTATTGTATATGTATCTTTTACTCCTGTTATTGTTTTTCCATTTATATTAAGAGTTATATCTTGTCCTTCTAATACTTCTACGCTTTCTTTTGTATCTGTTACCATTTCAATTGTGCATTGGTTACTTGGACAAGCCTTTATCGCTCTTTCAAGTGAACTAAAGTTTTCATATAAATTTTCATCTTCAAATAGTTTATTTTCTCTTCCAATTATTCTTGCAACTATTTTTTCTTCAGTTTTAACTGTTATTTCTTTTGCTTCACTTAAGTTTCCAGCAACATCTTCAGCAACTACTTTTATTTTATAATCTTTTCCTGATACTAAATCATTAAATGTATATGTACTATTTTTTTCTTCATTATAGTTTTCATTATATACTATTGTTGTTTCTAATAAATCATCTTTATATATATGTATTTGTTTCATTCCTGATTCATTATCTATTGTACTTACATTTATATCGAAACTTGTTCCTGATACATTTGTTTCATTTAATGAATTTATTATTGGTTTTATTTTATCTATATTTGTTATGTCATGTGATTCTGTTATACTGTCTACATTTTCTTTTACCGATTTTGCTACTACTGTGCAGTTATAATCTATATCAAATGGTCCTGTATATTCTTTATATTCTCCTGTGTCTATTTTATATAGATATTTATAATCTTCATGACTTGATGTTATTGTTACTGTTACTTTATTGTTTGTCCACTCTGTTGGCACATGGCTTATACTTGGTTTTTCTATTTCTTCATATGAACTACGCAATATCATATTATCTATTACTGGTAAATTAAAGTCATATTCTTTATCATTTAATGTCCATGTTTTAAACAAATTATGTTCTTTTGTTGGATTCTCACTTGGTTTAGTTGCCTTTAATCCATATTTAACTTGTTCTTGTTTAAATAAGTTATCTCCATCCATGAACTTAACTGTATATTCATTTGCTTCATATACAGAATAAAGTGTTGTATCTTTTGTTATTTTTGTACTAAAGTCATAGGCTGTACCATTTTCTCCTAGTGACCAATATTTAAATGTGTGTCCAACTTTACTTGGATCTGTTTCTGGTTTTATAGCGGCTTTATTATATTCTATAGTTTCATCTTCTATATATTTAGTGCCATTATCTATAAATGATACTTTATAATTATTTACACTATATACTGAGTAAAGTGTTATATCTTTTGTTATTTTTGCATTAAAGTCATAGGCTACACCATTTTCTTCTAGTGACCAATATTTAAATGTATGTCCTTCCTTACTTGGATCTGTTTCTGGTTTTAATGCGACTTTATTATATTCTATAGTTTCATCTTCTATATATTTAGTCCCATTATCTACAAATGATACTTTATAATTATTTACACTATATACTGAGTAAAGTGTTGTATCTTTTGTTATCTTTGTATTAAAGTCATATGCTACACCATTTTCTTCTAGTGACCAATATTTAAATGTATAGCCTTCTTTTATTGGATCAGTCTCTGGTTTTGCTGCAACATTATTATATTTAACTTTTTGTGTATCACCATATGCATTACCTTGATCTATAAAATTAACGTTATATTCATTTATATTATATACCGCATATAATGTTATACCTTCAGTTATTAATGTATTAAAATCAAATTCTTCTCCATCTTGTGTAGTTGACCAATATTTAAATGTATAACCTATTTTTCCTTGGCTTTCTATTTTTTCTACTTTATTATTGTAATCTACTTTTTTAGTTGTTATTCTATTTTCATCATTAAATATTACTGCATTTTTAATGATTTCATATTTTGAATATAATTTTTTATTTTCTTTTATTTTAATTGTAAAATCAAAATTTTTGTTATTTTCTGTCCATCCTGTAAATGTATAGCCTATTTTACTTACAGTAGGAACTTCATTACTATTTATTGTATTATCATAATCTACTTTTATTGTTTTTATTAGTTTATCATTATTATAAAATTCTACATTATATTTATTTATTTCATATACTGAATATAATGTTAAATTTCTTGTTATAGGTAAATTTAAATTATATTCTTTCCCATTCTCTTTTTTCGACCAATATTTAAACGTATAGCCTTCCATTGATACCTTTGGTGCGATTACTAGTGATCCTGCTTCTAGTTCTTGTTTATCTATTTCTTTTCCTTTATCAATAAAAGTTACTGTATATTTATTAATATCGTACACTGAATAAAGTGTTATATCTTTTGTTACTTTTGTACTTAAATCATAACTATCACCATTTTCTTCTAGCGACCAATATTTAAATGTATAATATTCTTTTGATGGACTTGTTGGAACTTTTATATTTTCTCCATATTCAATTTCTTGTTCATCATATTTTTCTTTTTCATTTATAAATGTTACTGTATATTTATTTATTTCATATACTGAATAAAGAGTAATATCTTTTGTTACTTTTGTGCTCAAATCATATTCTTTTCCATTTGGTTCTTCTGACCAATATTTAAATGTATATCCTTCTTTTGATACCTTTGGAGCATTTAAACTTCCATTTTCTTTTACTTTTTCTGTTTTAACTATTTTTTCATTATCTACATATGTTACTGTATATTCTTTTATATCTTCTGTTTGTCCATATAATACCAAATCTTTTGTTACTTCATTATTAAAGTTATATTTATTTGTATATTTCTTATCTGTATACCATCCTTTGAAGTTTTTATTATCTACTTTTGGTTCTTTTATTTTTTCTCCTTCTAGTACTGTATCTTCTTTATATGTTTTTCCATCTAAGATATATACTACATTTTCATATATTTCTCCTTTCGCGGTTACTTTGTTTATATATGTCTTTGCTTCACTTGTACTTTCTATATCAAGTGTTAAGCCTTCTTCTCTTTTTTCTCCTGCATTTAATGTTATTCCTTCTAAGCTTCTGTTATATAAAACTCCATTCTTTTCTTCCCATGATGTATTCTTTTCTTTATTAAATGTTAAGCCTTCTGGTACTTCATCTTTTACTACTGTTACTACTCCTGATTTCTTTCCTGTATTTTGAACAGTTATTTTATATTTTACTTCTCCAGTCATATTTTTAACATTTCTTAATGCTTGTTGTACTTTATCTAAGTTTCCATATTTATATGTTGTTGTGTTTCCACCATTTACTATTGTCATTTCTGTTATTTGTTTTTTTAATTCTATTTTATATGGTGTTACTTCTTTTACTATTATATTTAATTTTGATGATCCTGATATATTTGCTTTTTCTTCACTTACTTTTTCATATATATCTTCATCTATTTCTAAGTTGTATTCTCCTTCTTCTATATCACTAAATACATAATTACCATCTTCGTCTGTATATGTTTTCTTTATTGTTTCTCCATCTTTTTTTAGAGCTAATTCTATATTTGATACATTCATTGATTGTTCATCTTGTACATTTCCTGTCAAACTGTTATTTTTTACTTCTACATTTTGTACATTTAAATTTGTATATTTTTCTTCACTTACTTCTTTTATTTTGATTTTAGGTGTTACCTTGTATCCATTTGGTGCTCCCTCTAATTTCATAACAAGTTTTAATTCATTTTCTTTATTTACTTTTGCATTTTTTACTGTTATCTTTATATTTTTTCTGTTTTCAGAAACAGTACTTGTTACATCACCATTTGTTATATCTTTGAAGCTTGCATACTTTTCATTATCATCTAAACTAGCTTCGATTATAACATTTCTTTCTTTTATATTTTCATCAGTTGATAATGAATATTTAATTACATAATCTATTTCATCATAACCTTTACTTGTAATTAAGTTATCTACTGTCGCCTCATTTATATTCGCACTTAAAGAAGACGTAACATTATTTATTACAGCCTTAGATACTTTTACCTTTCCTTTATCAAAATCCATATTTCCTATTTTTAATATTCCTACGATTGCTCCTACAACTACTATCATCATCATCAAAGCAACATATTTTCTTGTTCTTAACTCTTTTAATTTCATATACAAACTCTCCTATTTTTACATCTACATTAAGTATACCAAATTATGACATTTTTTTCTATATTTTCCCTTATATTTATTAAAAAAATCAAGATTTTTTAAACCTTGATTTTACTTTGCTAAATATAGTCCGAAATTAGTACCATTTTTGTCTTTCTTCTTAGCAATTATATATACATTTTTTTCTTTATTTTGATAAATATTTTCAACAGTTGAATTTTTTATTTTTCTTATTTTCATTCCATCAAAATTAACTATTTTTATATATTTTCCTTTAGTATTATTTAGAAATATCGCACCCTTATATGGTAATATATCATTTGAATTGTTATTCATTAGTTCTTCATTTTTTTCTAAAGAATAATTCTTTACTTTAAAATCATCACTATACATTTTTACTTTTTTATTATCGATATATATTAATGAATCATCACTATTTTTTAAATTTTGTGACATTTTTACTTTTAATATTTCTTTTCCATTAGAATCTAAAAGTACAGTATTATTCTTTTCATCTTGATATTTATAATATTCTTTATTTTTTATCTTAATTACATTTGCGCCTGTATTATTCAAACTTTTCTTATCTTTTATAGAATACAATGTTACTGTTTCATTTTTAACAGGCCCAAATACTATTTTTTGTCCTAAAATAAGTATTTCATTTTCTGAAATTGATAATTCTTCATTTTTATCATTATATAGAACATACTTTCCTTTATATTTTTCATCTTCTGATTTATTAGAATATTTTATCATTTTATACCCATTTTCATATTGTGTATAATTTTGAAGAACAACCTTATCATTTTCATTATAAAATTCTGTTTTTTTATTTTTCATATTAACTACATATAATAAATTTTTGTCACATAATTTACTTGAACAAGATACTTCTAAATAGTTGTTATCATTATCTGAATTTAATTTTGTAACTGAAGAATATACATTATCTTCTTTTGAATTATATGAATATATCTTACTAAACTTTTTGCTTTTTAAATCATAAAATCCAAATTCTTTGCTTTTTTTATTATCTACAAGAACTACATTTTGATTAGATTCATATACACTTACTGAATATAAATAATATTCATCATCATTTATTTTTTTAGATATATTGTTAATTTCTTCTACCTTTGAAAATGATTTATCTAGTTTTGTTTGTTCACCTTTTGTATTTATTTTATAATCTACTTTTGTACCATTTTCTCTTTTTGAAACAATTAATTCATTGTCAGTAGTTACTGTATAATTTTCAAAAGAATCACCAATCATTTTGTAATTATTGCAGTCATAATATTGGTATACTCCTGTTTTTACATTTTTTGTAACTAAATATAGTGTATTATTTTCACTATCAATAACTTCTTTATCAATCTTATATCCATCTAATATTTTATTTTTTACTTCATCATATATTACATATTTATTTTCTGTTACTATTTCAATTATTTTTTGATCATTATATAAGTTATATTCCGAAATATTTTCGAATAATTTTTCACCTTTATAATTTAAAAGTGTATATTTTTCACCTTTTTCTAGTATATATTTTTGATTTAAAGAAATTAACGCATTATTTGTTTTATAAAGTTCTTTAAAAGATTTATTAAAAATATAATATTTATCATTTTCACTTACAATAAAATAATCATCCTTAATAGAAACAATTTGTTTTTTATCTTCTTTTCCATTTTTCACTACATATGATCCAACTTTTTTTACCTTATCATTATATAGTTCTACTGTCTTATCACCTTTTTTGTTTTCTTTAGTTGCTTTAATTGATGAACAATTAACATCTACACATGTTATATCGCTATAAACTGGTTTAAGTATATTTCTAACCATTTTAATATTTTTAGAAGAAAAGTATTTTACTAAAAACACAATTGCCGCAATTACAAAAATAGAAACAATTACATATATAATTTTATTTATAACATTCTTTTTCATTTTTATTTCCTCCATTAGTTTGCTAAATAAAGACCAAAATAATCTTTATTATCAATTGTATTTTTAGTAAATATCAACACATTTGTTTTATCTATTTGTTTAACACTAACAATTTCAGTATTATTTATCTTTTTTATTACTCTTCCAGTATTTGAAACTATTTTTATGTAATCATTTGCGCTATTATTTACAAATAATGTATTTCTATATAAAGGTATTAAATCACCTTTTATATCATTTATTTTTTCATTGTTTTCTAGATTATATTTATTTTTCTTTGAATTTTGAGCATTAATCATAACAATTTTATTATCACTTAAATAGTAAACTAAATCATCACTATATGATAACTTTATATCATCTTTTGTACATTCTATTTTCTTACCCTTACTATTTAAAATACAAGTTTTATCATCTGTTTTATATTTATATAAAGTATAATTTGAAATACTTACTATCTTTGCTTCTTCATTTTCTTTATTGTAAGTTTTATTTTTCTTAAATGAATATAATAAAACATCATCTTCTGTTTTATCATTTGTGTATAATATTTCATCATCTACTACAATAATCTGTTTGTTTGAATCAATTACTTTTTTATTATTATTATCATATAAAATATATTTTGAATTGTTGTTATCATCATATTTTACACTTTTGTACCCATTTACATATAAAGTATAGTTTAAAATAGACAAATTATCATCCTTAATATCAAATACTTTTTTCATATTATTTAAATCATAAACTAAGTTTTCATTAGTTTTACAGTTATCTTTTTTGCATGATATTTGGTAAATTCCATTTTTATTTACTTCTGTTATATTTGATTTTGAGTTTTCTTTTGAATAATCATATAATTTTTTATATTTATTATCTTTTACATTATATATACCAAAAGTATTGTCATCTTTTTTATTTACAAATACATTATTTTGATTTTCTTTATATACTGAATTATCATACACATAATATTTTGAACTATCTATAAGCATTTTTATATCATTCACATATTTTTGTGTATTTTTTTCTGTATATTTCTTTTGGTTACCATTTTTATCTAAAATGTATTTACTTAATACGTTATTTTTTACTTTTGTAATTATTAAATTACCTTTATTATCTTTTTCACTAAAGTTTTGAAAATTATCACCAATTATTTCTTTTTTATCTACATCAAAGTAATAAAATAAATTATTTTTTACATCTTTAATTACTAAATATAGTGTATCACCATCATTATTTTTTACTTCTTTTGATACAGTATAATCTTCTACAATTTTTTCTCCCTTGTTATCTAATATAACACTAGTATTATTTACATTTATTAATACTATTTTGTCATTATTAAATGTCTTAGCGCTATCGATATTAGAATATTTTTCTTTGCCATCTTTTGTTATAATCTCATAACCATCTTGTTTTTTCATTAATATTAAATTATCTGTTAAATATTTTAATTCATTACTAGTACTATATTTTTTATTGTTTTTTAAATCTGTTAAATAATATCCTGTTATATCATTATTACTTCTATTAACTTTTTTAAATATTAAATAGTTTTCTGATACTTCACTTATTTCATTTGATGTTTTTGAATTACTATTAAAATTTTCTTTATAACTTGATATTTTTTTACCATTATAATTATAAATATATTTTTTTGATGTTTTACTTTCATCACCACTTGATGCGATTATATAATCACATTTTTCACTTATACATTTTACATCATAATATTTTTCATCAAATATCTTATTTACTTTTGTTATACCATCTATTTTTTTATTTGTTAAAATTAAATACACCATTAAAACAATTATTATTAATGCAACAATAAATAATATTTTTTGTTTTTTGGTCATTGATACTACTTCTTTTTCTTTACTATTTTTACCCATTTTATTACTCCTATTATTATTCTATATATATTATAGAATACATAACTAATTAAGTCAATTAAGCAAAAGAAAAAAAGCTATATAAATAGCTTAATTTAATTCTGATAATATTGCTGGTAAAATTTGTTTCTTTCTTGAAACAAGTCCATCAACATAATATCCTTGTTTTATATCATCTAATTTATAAATACTTTCTAAAACACTCTTAGCATTTTCTGTAAATATTAAATATGATCCGTTTTTAAGTATATCAGTAATAGCAATTACTATAAATTTATATCCTTCTTTATTATTTATTTCTTCTAATTTTTCTATATAAGTATCAAGTTCATCAAATATTCTATCAACATCTAGTGTAAATACTTGACCTATAGCCATTTTTTCATCACCAATTGGGAATGATTTAAAATCACTTTTAATTACTTCTTCTTTTGTTAATCCTTCTAAAGATGTTCCTGCTTTAAACATATCAAGTGCATATTTTTCATAATCAACACCTGCGATTAATGCTAAATCTTCAGCAACTTTTTTATCTATTTCAGTAGTTGTTGGACTTTGTAAGCATAATGTATCAGATAATAATCCAGAAAGCATTATTCCCGCAATTTCCTTTGGAATTTCTACATTATTTTCTTTATACATAAAGTAAACTATTGTATTAGTAGATCCTACTGTCATATTTCTAAAATTAATTGGATTTGTTGTATTAATATTACCAATTTTATGGTGGTCAACAATTTCTAATATATTTGCTTCATCTAAACCTATTACACTTTGTTCTTTTTCTTGATGATCTACAAGCATAACTTTTTTATTATTCTTATTTATTATTTCTGTAATTCTTATTAATCCTAAACATTCATCATTATTATTTAAAATTGGATAGTTGTTATGTTTTAATTTTTTAGTTGCTTCAATAAAATCAGTATAATAATCATTTTCTCTAAATATTTTAGATGTATCTTCTACAAGTAATGTTCCTATTTTATTTGATAAACAAATTAATTTAGATGTATGAAATGAATCTATATTTGTTTTTATTACATTAATTTTATTATTTTCAGCAAGTTTTAAATTTTCTTCTGTTATTTTTTCTGGTCCTGTTACTACAATTAATTTTACATTATCATCAATTGCTTTTTTTATAATATCTTGTCTATCTCCAACTATTAGGATGCTATCAGAGTTTAAATTAACATTACTTGTAAATGTATCACTATCATATGACGCAACAAGTACATTACCTTTTATTTCATCATCAAATTTTAATACTTCTTCACCACTAACAGTTTCAAGTATATTATTATAATTTGAATCTATTTTATCAAAATCATTACTAATTAATTTTTTAGCAATATCTTTAATTGTTATTATTCCTTTGTATTTATTTCCATCTGTTACAACTGGAGTACCTGTTACTCCTTTTTCTGTTAAATATTTATAAACACAATCTATTGATTTATTTTCATCAACAAATAATCCTTTATGATAATCCAAATCTTTTAATTGTAATTTAACATCATTTAAATATTTTGGTTCTTTAACACCAAATTTATCTAGTACATATTTTGTTTCTTTATTAATATGACCAAGTACTCTTGGTTCTGTATCCATTCCTAATTTATTTTTTAAATGTGATAAACTTATTGCAGATGTTACTGCATCAGTATCTGGACTTTGATGTCCAAATATATAAACTTTATTCATTTTATTATTACTCCTCCTTTTAACAATATTATTTTATTACTTTTTTTACTATTTTTCAATCTCTTTATTCTTATATGTGTAAACATAAGCCATATCATTATTTACGCTTGGATTACTCTTATATTCAATCTTATCAAACAAAGTGTCTTTTTCTTCATCAGAATAAAAACACTGAATCTTTCCTCTTTCTGATAACATATTTCTAAATGATTCTAATATCAATTTTTCTCTTTTTTTAATTTCTTTTTCACTCATGCTTGTTATATCATGTGATAAATATATAAAATCATATGGTTCTTTTACTTTACTTTCTATTTTTTCATCTTTTGAATAAATGAATTTTACATCTTTTTCTTTTATATTTTTTGCAAGTTCACCATAACCTTTACTTAATGCGCTTCTAACTAAAGTTGATAATTCTTCAAAACTATATCTATCAGGTTCTATTAATTTTGATCTCCTAATTCTTTTGCCTATATAAATTTTATATAATTCGTCAAAAAAATATCTTGTTTTATCATCTAAATTATCTCTTATAGATTTATATACATCGTAATTAAATGTATAACTATATCTTCCATGCGTATTCATAAGAAAACTATAGTAATCTTTAAATCTTAAATCTAAAGCAGCAATTTTTAACTTCATAAAGTATTCATCAAATCTATTATCACTAAATGCTGTAACATTCCCACCGTAAGATATTATATCAAATATTTCATCTGAAGAATTGATTTTACATATTGTATTTTTATCTTTTAACTTTATTTTTTTAAATGATTTTAATGATTGATCTGAAAATAATTTTACTGGTCTATATCCAGTTTTTTCATAAACATTTCCTTCTATAAAATCACGAGCTACTACTATATCTTTTTCTACTTGCATAAAAAAACTCTCCTTTTTTTGGTTTCGGAGAGTTATTATATCATAAAAATTAATATTATTCACTATATTTTGATGTTATATTTAAATATTCTTCTAGTGTTTTACCAGTATTATATACTTTTTCTGCAAGTTCCTTACCTAAATATCTTACATGCCATGGTTCATATTTATAACCTGTTATTTCTTCTTTACCTTTTGGATACCTTATTATAAATCCATATTTATAGCAATTCTTTTCTATCCATATTGCTTCAGGAGTACCTTCAAATGATGAATCTATTATATTTAAATCCATTGCAAGCCCTGTTTGATGTTCAGAATGTCCTGGTCTTGCTGAATATGTATCTGCTTTTGCTTTACCATCTTTTAAAACATAACTATTATATAAATTTGTTTGAAGTGAATATGATCTATAACCAGACGCAATCCATAATTTTATATTATCATTTTTAGCAGCATTTTGCATTTCATCAAATGCATTTTTAGCATCCACCGAAAGTGATCCAGGATCATAGTCCTTTGGCAAAGAATATGTTTTATTAACAATAAGTATTCCATTTACATATGTTAAACCATCTATATTTTTTATTTCTGGTTCATTATTTGAAGTATTTTCTTCTTTTACATCATTATTTTCTTTTACTTCTTCTTTTTTCTTAGCATCTACTTTTATTACAATAGATTTTATTAATTTTTGTGTCTTATGTTTTATAGTTATTTTTGAAATACCATCTTTTTTAGCAATTATATTACCTTTTTCATCTTTCATGAATATATCACCTATTTTAGTATATTCATATTCTTTTAAAGTTGCATTATCTGGTTCATATGTTACATTTAATTTTATAGTATCTCCAGTTTCTGCCTTTAAAGTTTGTATATTCATTTTACTTACACTTATATAAGTTACAAAATATCTTTTATATTTTTTATTTTGAGAAATAGTTATATTTTTACTTGCTTTATTTTTTAATTTAATTGCTTCAACATTACCCTCTTTTGTAACTCCATATATATCAACATATTTATTTTTTAGTAAATAATTTGGTAAAGATACATTAAATTTATCAGAGTTTTTAATTATGCTACTATTTTCTATTACAAATGATTTATCATTACTATAATTTTTATACGCTAATTTTTTATTAGATTTTTCTATTTTTAAACTCATATTTTTACTTATATTTTTGCTTGGTAAAATAACATAAGCATTTTTATATTGTATTTTTAAATTTAGATTATTTTCTTTTATATAGCTTATTGTCTTATTATATAATTTTAATTTACTATATTTCTTTTTTATTACAACCGTATTATTTTTTGCGTTTGGAAGACTATTATATATATTACTATTATATATAACATATGGTATAAAGTTCGCTAAAAAGATTATTAAAGCAAAAACAACTAATACCATAATTATTCTATCTACTCTAAGTTTTCTTTTTTTCTTTCTTTTTTTACTCATAAACGTTTACCTTCAGTAATATTATAGCATATTTCAAAAAATAAATGTAAACTAAAAAGCCATAAATGTAAAATTTATGACTATTAATTAATATAAAAGACTTAAAAGTGTATTAAAATCAACTCTTGTTAAAAATAATATTAAAGCAGAAATAGCTAAATATGGACCAAATGGAAGCATATGTTCATCTTTTCTATAAACATTTATTATTGCAACTGGAAGCGCTAAAAATGATGCTAAAAAGACTACTACAATTGATAATCTCCATCCTAAAACAAAACCAATTAGAGCCATCATTTTTATGTCTCCGCCGCCCATCGAATCTTTTTTAAACAAAGCATTTCCTATCATTCTTATTAAATACATTATTAGGAACATTGCCATTCCATCCATAAGTATAAATAAAAGTTCATATCCAAAACTTAATAAACTAGTTATTACTTCAGTTTTATATAATATTATTAATTTTATTATTATAAGTACTATCGAAAAAAATATATTAACTTCATCTGGTATTATCATATATTTTATATCACTAATCATTATTATTACCATTGCTGATATAAATGTTAATGAATAAATAATATTAATTATTTCTGGATATACATCTTTATATGCTAAATAACCAAGTACAAAAAGCACACCAGTTAGAAGTTCAAACATAGGATAAAAAAGTGATATCTTTTCATGACAATGTTTACATCTTCCTTTTTGAAATATATAAGATAGTATTGGTATTAATTCTAGTGCACCAAGTTTATGATTACAATTAGTACAATGTGATGGTGGATATACAATAGACATATCATTTGGAAGTCTATAACCTACTACATTAAAAAATGAGCCAAAGCAAATACCAATTATAAATATCATTATACTGTAAATTATTATTTCCATCATGTTCTCCTTCTATAATATGTTTTCATACATACTAAACATTGGTATTATTACTGCAAGTAATATTCCACCTACTACAACTGCTAAGAATATAATCATAAGTGGCTCAATTAAAGCCTTAATTCTTGTTATTGCATTAATATGTTCTTCTGCATAATAATCTGCTACCTTCTCCATCATTAAACCTAATTGTCCTGTTTTTTCACCCGTAACAATCATTTGGTATGCTATATTTGGAAAAGCCCAATTATCTTTAAACGCTACTGATATATTTTCACCCTTTGAAAGAGCTATAACAGCATCATATATTATCGATTTATATATTTCATTATCTGTTATTCTACCTAATATATCCATACTATCTGTTATAAATATATTATTATTAATAAGAGTCGCAAATGTTTTAGAAAACATTGTCATTTCGTTATAAATAATTATATTACCTACGACAGGTATATGCATAATCATATATTGAATATTTGATTTAAATGAAACACTTTTTTTAAATAATATAACAAATGTAGATACTATTAAAAGTATTACAAGTATTATTATTAAATACTTTGATCTAACAAAATTACTTATATTTATTATTGCTTTTGTAATACCTGGGAGTTCCGCACCTAGGTTTTTATAAATATTTACAAATTGTGGAACTACTGAAACAATAATATAAATAATTATTATAATTGCAAATATAAATACAAATAATGGATACATCATTGCATTTACCATTTCTTTTCTTGATTTCTCAACTGATTTATAATATTCTGCCTGTTCGTCTAATACTTCTGGTAAATCACCTGTCATTTCTGCAGCTTTTACCATATTTATTAAAAGTTTTGGAAATATTACACCCATTCTAATCATTGCTTCAGATAAAGTTGCTCCCATAGATAGTTCATATACAACTGATTTCCATATTGTTTTATCTGATTCTGTTTTAGATTGTGTTGATAATATTTTTATTGAATCTACTATCGGAATACCTGCTTTTAAATAAGTTGATAATTGTGTTAAATAAAATACTAATATAGACTTTTTCATTGGTCTATTAAGTGCAATATCTGTATTAAACATATTGGCTTTAGCAACTGCTTTTATTTCATATACTTTATAACCTTCTGATAATAAATATGAATGAACATCAAGTTTTGAGTATCCTAAAAATGAGCCTTTTTCTATTTTACCTTCTGGATTTAATGCAGAATACTTAAATATTAACTTTTCTGTACTTCTTTTAGCATCTTCTGAATTAATATCAAGCGCAACAATTTGTTTTCTTCTATCTTGTCTTTTATTTTTTTCAAAAATATCTTTTTCTTTTATTTTTTGAAGTAAACTTTTTTTGTTTTGTTTTTGAAGTTCTTTTTGTCTTAACTTTTCTTTTCTCATTTCTTCTTTTGCTTTTTTATGTTCATCTTTTGTTATAATGAATTCTTTTTCGTTATTACTTGATTCATCATTTTTAAATTTTAACGTTTCACTTTTTATTTCTTCATCTCTAACATTTTTGCTTAAATCTTGTTTTTCATTTGTGCTATGAGTATCTTTTTTCATAAGTTTATTAACTCCTAAATTTATACTTTTTACTATATTAAAAGGTAATAAAATAATAAATAAAAATATTTTACCAATATAACTAAAAATTGAAGTTTTATTATCTTTATCCATAATACCACCTATTATTCTATTTTCTATACTAGTATTATAACACACTAAAAAATTTTTTTAAACTATTTTTTCCTCATTCATATAATATACAAGAAGGAGGTATACTTTTATGTTTAATCCAAATCTACTTTATATGCCTGGAAGAAGTATTTTACCTATTGCTAGAAAAACAATAAATTGGGCTGGACTACTTAGTAATACACAAAAAACACTTAATATTGTTAATCAAGCAATACCCATTGTTTATCAAGTAAAACCTATGATTAATAATGCTAAAACAATGTTTAAGATTGCTAGTGAATTAACTAAGTCAAATACAAATGAAAACTCAAATGTTCAAAACAATGCAAATGAAAGTAACAGTACCCAAAGTAATAGTTATAGTGTAAATAATAGTTCATCAAATAATGATGGTCCTTCCTTCTTCATTTAAAAAAAGACAAAATTAATTGTCTTTTTCTAATTCTTCTTTTATTATTTTTATAAGTCTCATATGATGAAGTCTACTCATAACATTATTTTTTGGAAGTTGCAATAATAAATTTTCATATTTTAATAACTTTTTAGAGTAATAATCTTTAAATAATTCATCTTTATTTTCCATTAATCTAGGTCCAAAATATATTTGATTATAATTATATTTTTCTACTCCTCTTTTGAATTCTATAATTGTATAAATTATATCTTTATCAAGGACAAGTTTTTCTCTTGTTATTTTAAAACCTAATTTAATTACAGATTTTCTAAGTTTTACAACATCTGTATTAGATTGAACTATTATTTTATTTATATCTTTTAATTTTTCAGAATTACTTAAAATCTTTTCAATATTATTATATCCCATTCCTGCGATAATAATAGTATCTACTTCGCCTTCTTTAATAACATCAAGTCCATCACCAAGTCTTAAGGAAATTTTTCTTTCCATAGAATATTTTTCTATGTTTTTTTTAGCTTGTTTAATTGCCCCTTCATGTATATCAGAGGCAATTATTTTTCTATTTTTTATATTTTCTTTTATATAAATATCAAGTAGTGCATGATCACAACCAATATCTATAATTCTATCTTCTTTATCTACAAATTCTGTTATTGCTTTTAATCTTTTTGATAATCTCATTTTAATCAACCAAATAATCCTTTAACTTTTTACTTCTTGATGGATGACGTAATTTTCTAAGTGCTTTTGCTTCTATTTGTCTAATTCTTTCTCTTGTAACACCAAATATAGTTCCTACTTCTTCTAGTGTTCTACAAGTTCCATCTATTAAACCAAATCTAAGTTTTATAACTTGTTCTTCTCTTTCTGTTAATGTTAATAATAATTCTGAAATTTCATCTTTAAGTACTTCATTAATTGCGTATTCTTCTGGGCTTAAACTACTATCATCTTTAACGAAATCTCCTAAATGTGAATCATCTTCTTCACCAATTGGAGTTTCAAGTGATAGTGGATCCAAAGATATTTTAATTATTTCTCTTACTTTATCTTCTGTTGTATTAAGTGCTTTAGCAAGTTCTTCTTCTGTTGGTTCTCTGTCTAGTTCTAGAGTCATTTGTCTTTGAACTCTTTTTAATTTATTAATAGTTTCTACCATATGAACTGGTACTCTTATTGTTTTTGCTTGGTCAGCAATTGCTCTTGTTATTGCTTGACGAATCCACCATGTTGCATATGTTGAAAATCTGTATCCTTTAGATGAATCAAATTTATCTACTGCTTTCATAAGTCCAATATTACCTTCTTGTATTAAATCTAGGAATGATAAATTTCTACCTACATATCTTTTAGCTATTGATACAACAAGTCTTAAGTTAGATTCAGCAAGTATTGCTTTTGCTTCTTCATCACCTTCATCTATTCTTTTTGATAATTCTAGTTCTTCATCAAGTGATAGAAGGCTTATTTTACCTATTTCTTTTAAATACATTCTAACAGGATCATTAATACTTAAATTCTTAGGTATTTCAATATCTTCTAAAAGTAAATCATCAGCTCCTCCACCATCTTCTGAACCAGCATCTATTTCAGAATCTGCGACTACTTCTATGTTATTATCATTTAAAAAGTTATATAAATCATCTAAAGATTCAGAGTCCATATCTAAACCTTTTAGGGCTGCTGCTAGTTCTTCAAATGTTAAGAATCCTTTTTCTTTCCCTTTCTTTAATAGTTCTTCTTTTCTTTCTTCAAATGTTTTTATCTCATTCATCTTTATTACTCTCCTTTATTTTTAAATCTACTATTTTTTGCGCTATTTCCATTCTTTTAACACTATTTGATTCGTTTTTTAACTCACTTGTAAGTTTTACAATTTGATTATTATACAAGCTTTCTTTAATTACGTCAAAATAATTGTCAATATTATCATTTAATTCATCTTCTGTATACTTTAAATCTGATATATCAACTACTAAATTTATTAGTTCTTTTTTATCTTCTAAATATATTATAAAGTCACTTAAGTTAAAACTATTAAACTTCTTATAAAAAAGTACTATTTCACTTGCAAGTTTTCTTTCTATATCATTTGGTAAATATGATAAATTGTTGAAATAATAAAGTATCATATTATTATCATTTATCATTCTATACAAAATATACTTAGATGCTTTTTCATACTTATTTATTTTTATATTTCTTGGTTTATGAGTTATAATTACTTTTTTTTCTAAATCTTTTAATTTTGATTTTATTAAATCATATGAAACATTAGTTGATTCTGATAATTTTTTTATTTCTATTTCTCTTACTATATCATCATCTATTTTTTCAAATTCTTTTATCATAACATTTATATAGTTAGATACTTCTTTACTATCATTAAAATCAATATTTTCTTTATAACTAGATAATTTATAATCATATACACTTTGTGCATGAGATAAATTATAAATCATTTTGTCTTTTACTTTTGTAAGTATATATTCATCTGGATCTAAATTATCTTCTAGTCTTACTACCTTTATATTACTATCGTTTCCATTAGCAAGTTCAATAAATGCATTAGTTGCTTTTTCTCCTGCTTTATCTCCATCAAACATAAGTGTTATATTAGGTGCTAGTTTTTGAATTAAATTAAGCTGATATTTTGTAACTGCTGTACCCATTGTCGCAACAACATTTACAATTCCAATAGTGCTTAACCTTATTACATCCATAAAACCTTCTACAACAATTATATTTTTTTCTTTTCTTGCTTCTTTTTTTGCAATATGGTAGTTATATAAAAGTTCACCCTTTTTAAATATTTCGGTTTCTTTTGTATTAATATATTTGCTTTCGCTTTTTTGATTATATATTCTGCCTGAAAAACCTACTACATTTCCTTCTAAATCATAAAGTGGAAACATTATTCTATTTTTATAAATATCATATATATTATTTCCATTTTGAACAGCAACTCCAGATGATACTATATCATCATCTTTAAACCCTTTTGCTTTTAAAGCATTGCATAATTCAGAATCAGATAGTGAAAGTCCTATATTAAAGTTTTTAATAACATCTTCATCTATTTTTCTGTTTAACAAATATTTTTTTGCATCTTTACCATAAACAGTATTTAAGTTGTTTTGATAAAATTTATAAGCAATATTATAAATATCATATAATGGTGACTTTTTAGTATTTTCTTTTTTACTTGTACTTATATCAATACTAACACCTATTTTATCCGCAACTATTTTTACTGATTCATAAAATGAAACTTTTTCAAATTCCATTACAAAATTAAATACATTACCAGCATTACCACAAACAAAGCATTTGTATACTCCCTTTTCAGGGGATACACTCATACTAGGATTATGATCATCATGAAATGGACATATTCCAAAATAATTTTTACCCCTTTGCGTTAGAGGTACATAATCTCTAATAATATCTACTATATTTGCTTTTCTCTGTATGCTAAGTATTTCTTCATAAGAAATGTTAGCCATTTAATCACTCCAAACCACTCAATTATTATATTCTCCGTTTCTCCCTCAAATTCCCCTAAAAAATTAAAAAAAATTTAATTTTTTTGCATATTTTACACTTTTTTTACATATTTTTTGATAGAAAGGGCATAATATGAGCAAAAAAAGATTAAAAATTATTTCTACAATTTTAGTAATTTTATTTAGTTTTTTATTCCATAGTATCTATGATAAATTTCCAAATTTTATTACTTCTCTATTCTTTCCAGTAAATGAATCAATATGGGAACATATGAAAATGGTATATTTAAGTTATGTTGCAGCTTATATAATTGAACTTATTATTATCCATAAAACTAACATGCATATTTATAATCAAAAAGCATCTATAGTAATAAGTATTTTATTTAATATTGTAATTTATTTAGCGTTCTATATACCAGTATATAATATTTTTGGATTTAATGAATTTGTTACTATCTTCTCTTATATAATCAGCATTATTATTACAGAAATAGTATCATATAAAGTAATTACTAGTGATAAAAATTATAGTTTTTTAAATAAATATTCTTATCTTATACTATTTATAATAGAACTTATATTTATATATTTAACTTATTTTCCATTAAAATTAGATATTTTTGTTGATGAACTAAATAAAAAAATAGGAATTAGTAATTTATACTAGTTCCTGTTTTAATTATTCAAACATATCTATTTTATATGTATTATTTACTTTTTTAAATATTATGTATAAAGGATATTCATCCTCTAATATCTCTTTTTCAGAATTATACTCAAGCTTACCAGTTGCGACTACATAATCATCATTTGTGCAAACTATTTTAAGTGGTCTTATACCCTTGTTTGTTGATCCCAACATGCTATACATAAGTATTTTTTCTAAATCTTGGCTGTTTTTATTATTTTCTAAATAATTTATTGCTTTATCTGTAAAAAACTTTGAAGCAATTTCTTTATTAATTGTATAAATTGTTTCATTATTGTTATAAGTCGAGTCAATCATACCATCATTTTCTTTTACTTTTTGAATATTTTCAAAAGCATTTTTATACACTTTAGTAATTTCATCTAACACTTGATTGTCATCTGAATTCTTACTCTTTGTTATCGTTTCACTTTCTTTAAACATATTATAGTCCATTTTACCTGAAGCATATTGTCCTACAATAAACATTAAAACACCTATAACAATTACTAATAATATAGTAACTACTACTTTACCCTTTTTCATATTTTTCCTCCTACTTTCTAAATTAATTATAAATAATTGAAAATAAATTATCAACAAAAAAAAAGACTACTTTACGTGTAGCCTTTACAAATTATTTATCTTTTTTCTCTTTTACTTTTCCTTTTTTAATAGACTCAATTTCAATTGTATTTGATAATGTATCTATTGCTTCTGGTTTTTCTTCCTTTTTCTTTTTATGAAATATCTTTTTTAATACTTCTTTTTTACATAAGAAATATCCAAGAACTATACCTAAAGTAAATGTTAGAAGCATACTTACTGTAAACATTATCCATTCACGAGTACTTGTTTCATCTGGACAAGTTTGTACTACTTTTTGTTCTTCTTTTTCTCTTGTTACTGAAAGTACATAAGTATCTTTGTTTTCAGTATCTTCACTTGTTACAATAATGTTAATTACATTTCTACCTACTTTTAAAGTAGTATTACCTTCCATATTTATTGTTGCATTTGGGTTTTCAGCCTCAGCAAGTATATTTAATTTTTTTGTTTTATATGGAACAGATAATGTATATTTTTTAGTATCCGCATTAAAATCTATTTTAAATTTATCTACTTTCAAACTTTTTAATTTAGTATTTGCCTTTACAAGTTCTTCTTCTGTTGGTGTCATTTTAAGTGTTACTTTTACAACATATGTCTTAGTAGTTACTCCATCTTCAGCAGTTACTACAATTTTTATATCATTATCACCTTTAACTAAGTTTTTATAATTATCAGAAATCATTATTTTTGATCCTGAATTACTTGCAACTGCATTTACAGTAAGTTCTGTTATATCAGTAATAGTTGTTGTATACTCTAATGTATTTTTATCAAACTTAGGATTTAATGTTGTATTTGGTATTTTTAATGAACTTAGTGTTGCATCATTACTAAGTGATACTATTTTTACCATTGAACTTGTGTTAGTAGCATTTGCTGTTTTACCTGAAATAAGTACAACTCCAGAGCTATCAATAGTTAAATTACAATCTCCACTTTTAGCATTATTTTTAACTCCAAATACAATGGCTGCTAAAGTAGTATTTGTACTAATTGGTGCTCCACTTGCCTTTTTTGTAATTATAATTGGATTACCATTTACACCTATATCTGATACTTCACTGTTAGATGATTTATACTCTAATTTTGTTGTATCATATGATAAATTAATGCTGTAACCCTGAATTGAATCTTCTGTTACATCAGAAGCTTTTACGTATACTGTAACCTCACTACCAGGTTTTGCAGTATCTACTGATTTTTCTACTTTAAATGTTAATGCACTTACCTTAATAGGCAAAAATATACTAAAAAGTGCAATAACAAAGGCAAATCTTAAAAACCCTTTTTTCATTCTTTTTCCCTCTTTCCTAAATTAATGATTTTCTTTTATAAATTCCTACACCTTTAGGAGCATATACATTAATAACTGCGTCCTTTGTAATCTTTATAAAACATAAACCATTCACTATAACATCTTCTCCCTTATTAACATTTAGAGTAATCTTTTCTAAATCTTTACCCCTCTTGTTGGTTATAGTGTTTATTCTATTAATTATTATATCATTTGAAATATAAAATGTAAAACTATTTATTTCACCCTTTACATATTCTAGACGTAAATACTTTTCTACTAATAAAGTTTTACCCATAGAAAGTTGATATGTTATTGGTCTTATTTCATTATTTGGCATTATTTTTTTAAGTTCTTTACCACTTACAAAGTTTGAAATATTATCTTTTTCTATAAAACCTGGTGTATCTATAAATGTAAGATCATCATTTATTTTTATTTCATTTATATTAATTGTTGTAGATGGTAATATACTTGTTGTTATTTCAAAATCATTATCTGAATAATTTTTTATAAATTTATTTATGAGTGTACTCTTACCAGCATTTGTATTTCCACATACATAAACATTATTACTAGTTTTATTTTCATCTATTTTTTCTTTTAATAAATCTAAATTATAATTTGTTTTACTACTTATTAAAACTATATCTACTATATTTTTATTTAATTTTAATTCATTTAATCTTGATTTTATTTTATTTGGATTAACGCTTTTTGGAATAATATCGTATTTTGTAATCACAAGTATAATCTTATTATCTATATATTTGTTTACCATATCAATTGATGAATTCAAATTAAATATATCTACTAGGAATAATACTAAATCATTTGTTTTATTTATATTTTTATAGATATCAATATATTCTTCACCTGTTGATACTATACTTTTATATTCTCCATAATTAATTAATTTAAAACATCTTTCACAGTATTTGGCATCCATATATTTTTCTTCATTTATGTAACCAATTTTATTTTTATCTTGTATTTGCATTATAGCGCCACAACCTAAACATTTTTTAATCATAATATTTTCCTTTTTCTAGTATTTTATTTTTATTAAAATTTCTTAGTACAAATCCTTCAAAAAATCTACAAAATTTTGTACGAATAGGTTCATATTCATCAAGTTTATCAACAAATATAACAAATAAATTATTTCTTTTTGCTCCTATTACATCTGTCATTATTTGATCACCTATAAAAGCACATTCTTCTTTTTTATATTTATTTAAGACTTTTTTATAATTTTTCTTAAATGGTTTCATAGAACTAAAATATATTTCTACATTTAACTTTTCTTTAAATGGTAATAACCTTTTTTCATATGAATTTGAAAATATAAAAAGTTTAAATCCCATTTCTTCTAATCTAAAAAACAATGTCATTATTTTATCATTTGGCATATTTTCTTTATATGTAATGATTGTGTTATCTAAATCAAAAAATAGGTATTTAATGCCTAGATCTTGAAGTTTTTCATAATTTATTTCATATATATCTTTTTTATACATATCTGGTTTAAATTTAAACATATTAATCACCTTTTATAGATTATACTTTTAATAAGTGTTAAAATCAATACCTTTCTTCTTCTAATCTTTCATATTCTTTATTTGTTAAAAGACCAAATGGACTTTTATTACTCATAAATTTATCATTTACATTTTTTATTCTTTTTACATACACTATACCTGTTATATAAAGTGGTATAAAGAATACTAATATAAGTATTATAAATAAAAAGTCTGATGTTACAAATGCTAATATTTTTGTCAAATAATAATTATATACTGTATGAATTAATGTTGGTAAAAGTAATGAATTAAATAATTTAAACATTTTCATAGAATTCTTTTTAGTAAATTTTTCTGTTCCAACATAATATCCCATTACAATACCACATATTAAATGAAGTGGAATTGATGTTATTCCTCTTATAATTCCAAGATGTATCATAGAACTAAAATCTGTTTCTGTAAATACATACATTACTGTTTCAAATGCAGCAAAAGAAAGCGCAATTAAAGATGAATATACAAAACCATCATATACATCATCAAAATTACTATTTTTTTGAATAAAGAAATATAATACTGTTAATTTTGCTGATTCTTCTACAAATGCGAATATTAATACCTTTACAAAAGTATATGATTCATAATTTAAATAATTCAAATGTGGTAATATTACTTTACCAACAAGAAGAGATACAGCAATTGTAAATACACCTGATAAAAGTGCAAGTGCAATCATATAGCCTGGTTCTTTACTTTTTCTATCTGAATATAAAATTGCTGATATAAATATTATTGAACTAAGTATTGATATAAATATTACAAATAAATAACTTAATGTTCCCATTTTACACACTTCCCTACTTTATTACATATTTAGTATATCAGTTTTTTTTAAAGAAAAAAAGTTACAAATATGTAACTTTACACTATTTAGCATTATTCATTGCTTTCATCATTTGATTAATTTGCTTTTGAGTTGGTGTTCTCCCCATTTGACTCATCATAATTTTTATCATTTGTTCATTAATTGGTGGATTTTTCTTTAAATATTTTTCCATATATTTTTTACATACAAAGAATCCAATAACTGCTCCAATTACTAAACCTATTACTACTAATAATATATCTTGTAACATTTATTATTCCTCCTTAATTAATATTATAATAAATTTCAATATTTTATACAAGTGTTTCAAAAGTTATATTATTCATTTTTTATTAAACTACCATCATCAGATAATAAATACATTCCATCTTCACACTCAAGTGCAGAATACTCTTTATTTTCTTTAGTTAATATACCAATTGATTTTATTTTTGAAGTTACATTTATTTCTTTAAAAGACCCCATCAAAATATCAGAATTTTCTATAATAGAAGATACATCATCATTTTTTATATCTGTGTACCATGCATTAACTTGATCATTTTCATTTGTTAAAAATACTAGAATTCTTTTATAAGTAGAATTTTCAATTGCTCCAATTGACTTAACTGTTGTATATCCTGGTATAGGTGCATGTATATTTACAGAAGAACCTAAATTTGGATCTTTACTTGTCATAAATATTAAACCAGCAGGTTTATCGTTTGCATAATCTTGCTCGAATTTTATACTAAAGTCATTAGATAACTTTATATTCAATTTCTTTTCTGTAAATGCATTATATGTTTCTTTTATATCATTTTCCTTTATATCATCTTTATTTTCATCTTTTACATTATTTTCTGTTACCTTTTTATCATTTTCTGTATTAAAGAACTTATCATATACTATATATGAACCAAGCGCTAATACCATTATTATAAGTATAATTAAAGTGACTATTACTCCCTTATTGCTTTTTTTATTTTCCATATTTTCTCCTCCTATTTTCTATTTAAAGAATATCATTTATTAAATAGTTATTCAATACTAAAAAAGTTACTAAATTATAATTTTACACAAATTATACTAGTAACTTTGTTTTTGTTTCATTTATCCAAAAATAATCTTTACTTTTAAAATCAATCACAAATAAACATTCTCTTGAATCAACTATATCTCTTATAAATGTGTTAATATTTTTATTAGATTTTATTTTTAAAAAAGTATTATTTATAGTAAGTCTACTTATTTCACTATCACTTTCTATAATATGAACATTATCTGTTTTAGTATAATATATATCATCTCTATGTTTAAGCATAACATAATTATTAAATATTCTTTTATTAAATGGTATTGTAATTTGTTCAAATAATCTAAATTTATTAATTAAATCTTCATCATTAGATGAATAAATATCATAAAACATTTTAAACAAAATATTTGCTTTATCGTTATAAAAAGTCTGAAACATATTATTAATTTTAAATATATAAAAAGTTCTCATATAGTATCACCAAATATATTATATATTTTTATTTTTAAATAATTTGTCAAAAAAAGAATTAAATAAGTGATTTAATTCTTTCTATTATTGAATCTAGATCTAATTTGTAATATTTAAGTATTTCTTCTTTTGATGCACTTTTTCCAAACTCACTTATCGTTAATAAATAATCTGTACTAGTTACAAATTTTTCCCAACCAAATGAACTTTCATATTCAAGTACAAATATTTTAGCACCTGCTGGGAATAAACTATCTTTATAAGAATCAGTTTGTTCTAAGAATTTTTCCATACATGGCATGCTTATAATTCTAACTCCGATTCCTTCAGCTTTAAATCTTTCTTTTATTGAGTTTGCGACTTGTACTTCTGCACCGGTTGCGATTATAACAATATCTACATTATCATCTGGATCAGCCTCAATATATGCACCTTTTGATACTGATAACATATTTGTTCCACCTTGAACCTTTACTTCTGTTTTTGCAAGTGAAATAACAGCTGGTTTTCTCTCTTTTAGTATACAGTTCCAAGCTCCAATTATTTCTACCATATCCGCAGGTCTATATACATATAAATTTGGTGTTGCTCTTAAAGATGCTAACTGTTCTATAGGTTGATGTGTTGGTCCATCTGCACCTACTGTAATTGAATCATGTGTAAATATATATGTTACAGGTAAATCCATTATAGCACTCATCCTAATTGATGGTTTCATATAATCTGAAAATGCCATAAATGTTGATGCAAATGGTCTAAATCCTGATAAAGCAAGTCCATTACTTATTGCTCCACTTGCATTTTCTCTTACACCATACAATATATTTCTTCCATTAAAATTATTATAAGCAATATCATTCTTACCATTTAAATATGTAAGTGTTGCACTTGCAACATCTGCTGCTCCACCAATAAAATTCCACATAGAATCAGCAATTACATTCATAACTTTTGAATTACTTTCTCTTAAAGTTTCTTTTAAATCATAGTTAATACCAAAATCAACTTTTGTTAAATCTATTTCTGTATTATTATAAGCTAAATTTTGAAATTCATTATATTTATCAGCAGACATATCTTTTTTATATTCTTCAAGTGTTTTTTCCCATGTATCATATAAATTTGATCCTCTTTGTATAACTTGATTTCTTAAATTTTCAGCTGGTTCTTTTAAAAGTGTAAATGGAAGTCCTTCAACCCCTAAACCTTTTTTTAACTGTTCATAATCATCCTTTGTAAGTTCTCCGGAATGAATTTTAGGAGTACCTTCTAATTTAGACCCATCCCCAATTGTTGTATTTACAATTATTAAACTTGGATTAATAATATTCTTTTTAGCTTTTTCAATAGATTTATTTATTTCAGATATTGATTTACCATTTTTTACTATTTGTACATGCCAACCTTGTGACATAAATCTTGATGATATACTTTCTGTAAAGTTTTTATTAGTATTTGTATCCATTGATGATTTATTAGCATCATATAATACAATTAATTTGCCTAGTTTTAAGTTACCCGCAAATGATGCTGCTTCATAGGATATTCCTTCCATTAAGTCACCATCAGACGCTAAAACATAAGTATAATAATCTATTAGTTTTTTAGTTTTTTTATCAAATGCGTTTTTTGGTTTTTTATTAAATCTTTCTTCTAAGATTTTTTCTCCAAGAGCCATACCTACAGCTGTTGCAAATCCTTCACCAAGCATTCCAGTACTTGCATCTACTCCAATAGTTCCAAATTCTGGATGAGATGGTGTTTTACTATTTAATCTTCTATAATTTTTTAAATCTTCTACTGTAAACTGATAACCGCTTAAAAATAAAGTTGCATAAAGAAGTGCTGAAGCATGTCCTGCACTTAAAACGAACCTATCTCTGTTTATCCAATCGTACATTGATGGATTAACTTTTATATGTTTTGCATATAAAGTATATAAAATTGGTGCAGCACTTAATGTTGAACCAGGATGTCCTCCTTTTGCATTTTGTATTATATCAAGTGCTAAACCTTTTAATACTGCTAGTGATCTATTATCCACTTTTCTTCACCCAATCCCTTACTATAAAACATTATAACAAAAAAAGTTACTATTTAAAAGTAACTTTTTATATTTGTTCAATAAATTTGACATAAGTTGGGATTCCTCTTCTTATAACAAATCCAAAATTATATGGTACATCTTCTTTCATTTCAGGAACACGTTTACTTGTATTAATTAAAATTTGTTCTCCAAGTCCATTTCCTAAATAAATACCATTACTTGAATTATAATTATCTTTAAACCAAGAATCATATGTAAATTTCTTTATCTTATCTAATGTATCTATTATTACAAAATTAATAACACCAAGATCTGCTAAATTTGCAAATAATGTATTCATTTCATTTTTTCTATCTGGACTAATCTTATTAATAAATGATGATATACCAATTATTACACAGTTAACTTTATTTTTTCCATCAAATACATTTTTGTTTCCATTATTTGAATTATATAATTCCAACGAATCATTAATATATTTTTTAATAGCATCAAATACATTATTAAAATTTCCTTCAAAATAATTTGAATATGATTTGATTTTGTCATTTAAAGCGAAATTTTCTGCATTAATAATTATATTTGTTAATGACTTTTTATTTATACATTGTTCAATAAATGGAGTACTAATTCCTTCAAGTAAAGTTATATCTTGTGATGTCATTATATTTACAACATCTTTTGTAAAGTCATATGTTGCAACTGATAAATCAAGCTTATTAATACCAAGTGCAAGTAAATTATTATTTTCTACTGCACTTCTGCAATCATCATAACTTACTATTTCAGGAAGAATTGGTACTCTTCTAGCAATATAATTATACTTTTCTTTATTCTTATTGCAATAATCTTTTATATAATTTGGTATTTCAGATTTTTCAGAGGCAAGCGCTGTTTGAAATTCATATATGTCATCTTCTTTGATAAGACCTCTACCAAATAATTTTGATGGATATGTCTTATGTACATTACCAAGTACAGTGCTATAATCGTCTTCACTATTAAGTTGAAGTGTAAATACTTGTCCAAAGTTTTGTTTTAACTTGAATCTTACACCATTAACTGTATTGACAGCAAGGACAAAGAAAATACCATATTTTGTACAATCTCTTGTTAATATATTAAGAATGTCCTCATGACTTTGGAAATTTTCAATATATGCTTCATAGTTATTTATTATAATAACTAGATTTGGAATTATATTTCCACTATCTTTACAATAAGAAACATAATTACCATTATAATTTGAAAATAAACTTTTTCTTTCATCTATTTCAGTTTGAATCATCTTATATAAGTTTTCTATTTTTTCATCATCATTTGGATACATTATATCTCCCACATATGGAGAATTATTAAAACATCTTAAACTTTCTGATCCAAAATCAACAACATAATAGTTTACTTCATTTGGAGTATATGCAACCATTGATGAATAAATCATAGTTGTTATAAAGTTTTCTTTACCAGATCCAGCAGAACCATATATAATTGAATTACCTTTTTCTGTTAAATTAATAGTTAACAATCTTTGCTCTTGATTTGCTGGAACATCATACTCACCAACAACTGGATTTAAAACATAATTCTTTTTAACATAATTATATTTTTTAATAAGATTATCAACAAATATACATTCTGGAATTTTACTAAGCCATAATGGTCTTGTAACTATATTCTCTTCTTTTGCTATATTTGATAAATATTTAACAATATTTATTAATTCTTCTCCATAATTTGCTGTAGACTTTTGTTCTACTCTAGTTTGAACAGTTCTAATTTTATAACCCATATTGTTTATAAAATCTATTGATGTATCTGATTGTCTTTTTAATGCATCTGTTGGAATATATTTTGTACCTGTATAAGCAGATTGTCCAAGTACAAATATTTCATTAAATCCAACTTGTAAATAAAATCTACCTGTTTGAGTTAAGAATGCTGCATCTGGTTGTTTTATAACCTCTGATGAATCACTCTTATCTTGAACTCTTAAACATACTCTAAATCTTGTGTTACTCCATATCTGTGAATCAACAACACCACTTGGTTTTTGAGTTGCTAGTATTAAATGTACTCCTAAACTACGTCCAATTCTCGCAGTACTTATTAATTGATCCATAAATTCTGGTTGTTGATTTTTAAGTTCAGCAAATTCATCTGCGATTATAAGTAAATGAGATACAGGTTCATCTACAACATGATTTCTATACATTTCTTGATATTTATAAATATCTACTGTACTTTCTTCTGATATTTCTCTTGCTTTATTAAATAGTGCCTGTCTTCTTTTAAGTTCACTTTCTATTGACGCAAGTGATCTATTTATTTCATTTTTATCTAAGTTTGTAATTGTTCCAACTAAATGTGGTAATTTTATTCCTAGATTTTGATTTTCAAATGCACCAGCAAGTCCACCACCTTTATAGTCTATTAATATAAACTGTACTTCATCAGGATGATAATTAACCGCAAGTGATAATATATATGTAATAATAAATTCTGATTTACCTGAACCTGTCATACCAGCAATAAGTCCATGTGGTCCATGATATTTTTCATGTAAATCTAGACTAATTTTTTCACCATTTTTTCCAACACCTACTGGCACTGACATACTAAGAATTGGAACATTATCAATCCATCTTTGCTTTGAATTAAATGACTCTATCTTACCTATATTATACATTTCAAGAAAACCAAGTCTTTTAGGTATTATTCCTTCACCTTCATCTTTTATTTCTATTGGAATATTCGACAATGTTTTAAAACATTTAGGAAAGTTACAATCACTTAAATCTAAACTAAATTCTTGAACTAAACTATTTGATATATTTCTTGATATAGTTGATTTTTCTTTTGATACTTCAATAAATGTTTGACATTGATCTGGCAAATTTGAAATTCTATCATTTAAAATAATTACACTAAATCCAATATAATTTTTATTATTTATAATATTATTTATTAAATCTATATTTCTAACAGAATTAATTGAATCTATTATTAATACATATAATGAATCAAAATTTTCTATACCTGACATGCTATTATTAAGCGCATCCATTCTTTTATTATAAATTTTATCTAATTGATATGATACTTCCTTATATTCTTTTTCATTACTTGAAAAGTATCTTACTGATTTATCATTGCTCCATAAATGTGGTATTGATCTTACTACTTCATAATTATTTTTATTTTCTTCAGTTGTAAATATAACAAACTTTAAATCATCATAACTATGAAATGTTGAAAGTTGTAATAAAATATTTTTTATAATTCTATTTTGATAAATCTTATCTCCAATTATTGCGGATATATAATTTTCTCTAAATGAAAAAGGTATTGGAACATTTTCTAATAGTGTTTTACTTGATTTTAATTCTTTTACTTTATCCAAAAGTACATCCTCTGTCATAGAAAAATGTTCTTCAGGATAAACAACATTTATATCAAGTGGAAGTTTACCACTTCCTAAGCTAACACTTAAAAAGTCATCATCTTCTATTCTTCTTTCCCAAAGTCTATCCTCTCTATTTAAAATTACTTTTTCACATTCGGATAAATTTAAAAATCTTTTATGCATTATATCTTGTTGATTTTGTTTTTCGTTTTCTATCTGTTTTTTTATTGAATCAATATATGCTGAATATTTCTTTTTTCTTTCTTTTTCTTTTTTCTTTTCTAATCTTTTTTGAAATCTATTTGTCAAAAGTGGCCACATTAAGAAACTTAACATCATCGCACCACTCATAACAAGTGATGGTATAGCATTATTCATTGTTTGATTACCATTATTTACATTATTCATTGTTGTATAAAATGTCATAACAGATGTCATACTCATAGTAAGCATAGGTCCTATTGTTAATATTGCTGGCATTTCATTTTTATCTCCACCACCTGGAGGATTATCTACTCTTATTGAAATACTATTTATTGAGTATATAAATCTTGGTTTTCTATAAAAATAATCCTCTTTTGAATAAAGTTCCATATCTTTTTCTTCTTGTGGTTCATCTATTCTATTTTGAGATAAATCTTGTTGCATCTCTACACTTTTCATAAATGTTTGAACATTGTTATAATTATTAGAAATACCTAAAACATAATTACCATCTTTTTTTAGGAGTAATAATTCTAGTCCAAGAATGAAAATTACATCACCTATTTCTATTTTTGTACCACTATTAACCTTTAATCCATTTATAAAAATATTTGTTTGATTATCATTATTTGTAATTATTATATTAGGACCCTCTTGTTTTATAGTAATAGCGTTAAATTGAATCGCATTAAAATTATAAGAAATTGTACAGTTACTATCTGAACCTATTGTAATACCCATAGGTAATTCAGTACTGCATGAATAAAAATGCATTTTTTCATATGTACTTGGCATAAATAAATATACTTTATCATACGAATATGCATAAGTTATCTCATAGTAAGAATTTTCTTTAGCAACAACAAAAGGAACTCTTTTAGAGTTCTCAACGATATAATAATCACTATTGCTTACTATTTTCCATTCACCATCTGAATTAGCCTCTAAATTAATGATATTTTTTTCTATTCCATTTTCATCAATCTCAGAAAGCCATATATTACCTGTTACTTTATTGGGCAACATATAAGTTAATAATTTATCATTTTTGGCTAAAACTACTTTCATATATCTTTTTCCCTTTCATTCTTTATATCAATATAAATTCAGTACCATTAACTATTCCAGAACCCTTAACATAAACATTAAGATCATAAACAATACAACCATCTTTATCATATAAATTTAATTTATCAGTATCTACTAATGAATTATCTGATAATTCATTTATTACGTCAATACAATATTTTCTTATAGTTCCAACTTTTTTATTTATAGGTATAAATATATCATAACTTTTACTTAAAAGAGGAACATTTATTGTTATTAAAATCTTATTATTCATAAATTTCCTTTCATAGACTTAAATACTAGTTTTTCTTTGACGTTGGATTTGCTAAACTTTTAAGCATATCAGAAGCCTCTGGCACATTACTCTTCATACCTAATTGTTCTTGTAAATATCCATCATATGGATTCTTTTTTACTCCAAGTAACTCTTGTGACGCCTTGTCAAAATCAAAGTTTTTTGCACTTGTATTAGTTCTTCTCATTGTATTTACAACTCTTGGGTCTGGGAGATCTTTTTCAGGTGGATTTACTAAATTATTATAATCTTCAAGGAAAGAACCTGTAGGCTTTTTTGTAAGTGTATCGTTAGGTGTGGTAGTTGCATGATAATCACTTGTTGATCTTGAAGAGAAGCTTCTTGATGGACCAGCTGTTGTACTACCTCCACCATCACCTGAACCTGATGGACTAACAAGTGAATTAACAATAGATTGAATTGTAGCATAATTATATCCTGCAGCAGCTAAAGCTTTCTTTCTAGCATCGCCATTACCCCATTTTCCTGCTAACACTTCTTTTGCGATTGCCATATCAGTTTTAAATGTACCAGAAACACCTTTTTTAGCATATTCTGTTAAGTTTGGTCTTTTTATATTTAAGCTTTGATATGCAGTGCTTCCTGCATATTTTTTACTACTTGCAGATTTTAATGATAATGTTGTATTATCTGGTAATTGTTTTTCAAGTAGTAAAATATTACTTAAATAGTTTGTCCACCAACTATCAATTGAATCTCTTTTTTTCATTACTCTTTGATATGCTGATAAAACTCTATACCATCCATAATATAAATAACTATCTTTTCCAACTGTACTTTTCATAGAATAAAAATTTTTATAACTATTATATAAAGCTGATCCATATGAATCAAAATTAGATTTTAGATTTTTTAGTTTTTGGTAATTTATTTTAAAACTATTATCTAATTGTAATTGCGAAGTGCTATATATATTGTTTGATGAAAAAGTTGCAAGGCCTGATGAATCATTTTGTAAATTATCTATAAGATAAACCATATTTTTTAGTTCTGAAGAAATTTTTTGGGCATATGCTGTTTTTGTAGAATAATCTGTCGTACTCTTCATTTTTAATTGTTGTTTTTGAATTAACTCCGCATATTGTAAAACTTTTAAATATCCTTTAAGGAAAGTAATTAAGTGATCAAGTTGTTCATAATGTGTTTTAAGTGCACTAGACAATTTTCTAATGGCTGATGAATCACATACACTTTCTACATTTCTAAAATTGTATGTTTTTAATTTTCTTACTTCCTTTATACAGTCATTACAAGTCATTAGCAAGTTAGATATTTTTATATCTTTAAAATAATTTGTATAATTCATAATATTTTCCTACTTTCTACTTTATAAATTTTAATAATTCACTTAAGGATATCGCACCTGATGCAGTACTATTACTATGTGATGCATTATCAACAATTTTGTCTGTTTGCTTAACGTTACTTCCAATACTATTTAAATCTTTTACCTTTTCATTTGTATTTGTAGTAGTTGTGTTAGTTTTTTGTGTCTTATCAGGTATCGGATAACTAGGATTAAGGTCTATTATTCCTGTTACAAGCGTATCAGTTGTTTTTAACTTTCCAATATAATTAGGTGTTTTTATGTTTATTTTTCCAATACCACTAACTATTTTTACATTTGATCCACCTGTTTTTGGAATCGAGATAGTTGGTGCTGAAAAACCTAGTTTTGCTATTTGCTCTGCATTTATTTCAGTATCTGTTGCTCTATTTTGTTCAACAATTTCTTTTATTGTTTCTAAATATAAAGGTAATGTTTTTTCTGTTACTTCTGGTATTTCCTTATATTTTTTACTAATTTCATTATAAAATTTATTTGCTGCTGTTCCTTTCCAAAAGCCACTTCTACTATTTGAGAATGAGTTAACTTTTTCAAATTGTTCATTAAGATCTCTAACAACTGCATTAATTCTATCACATATGTCAATGACAGCATCATATTTGATTGATGTATTATTCACTTTTATCTCACTCCTTATATTTTTCTATTTAAAAAATGTGTTTCAAATTTTTGATATGCTTTTTTTACTTCTTTAATCGTGTTAGCATCATCTTCAACCTGATTTTGATATGCTTGAAAAAATTTCACATAGTCTTCCATATTACTACAAAATTTTTCTGATGCTGCTCCCTTCCAATATGTGTTCAATTCACTTAAATATTGGCTTATTTTTGTATTATCACTTTTTATTGCTGCCGCACATTCGTTTATTTCTTCTGCTACCCTATCAAATTCAGCATATTCTACAATTAAATCTTCCATATTTTCCTCCAAACCTTTCGTCAGTAAATACTAAAGTTTAATATTCACTGACCAAAGTCTCTATAGTATAGAGAACTTTATTAACCCATAATTTGAGTATCTGTTTTTTTATAATTTTCAACAACTGATGTTAAATGAGCTGCTTCATCTGTTACAGCTTTATAAAAATCAGCAAATTTAGCACTAATTGTATTAAATTTTTGTTTTGATTCCATTGCAGCATTACCAGCCCAAACATCTTCATTACCAATTTTAGATGATAATGTTGTTATTTCATCTAATATTGATTGCATTTCTCTTGCATAACTATTTAAATTTGAGCTTACACTCATAATTTGAGAATATGTTAATGTTGATCCATTCATATTTTGTTCCTCCTATCTGATTCCGTCTTGGTTTGCTTCGTTAACTTTTTGGTATGCATTTGCTGCACTTATTAGAAACTCACCCATTTCGCAAATTGTTTTATTTAAGACTTTCATATTTTCTATTTCAGCAGCTACTGCACTTGTATATTTTTCTGCATCGCTACCTTTCCAAGAATTTCTAAGATTTTCATTTTCACTAGTTATTTTATTTAAAACTTCTGAAAAATCATTACCTTTTTCTAGAATACTATTACCGATTTGTCTTGTTTGATTATAATCAATACTTAAATCCACAACCTTCACCTCCCTCCGCTATTTTATACAAATATAATACCACTTATATTTACATCATGTCAATTATTACACAACTTTTTTATCCATATTGTGTCAATCATTATATATTTTTTTTGATAAATTAAAAAATAGATATTCAACCATATTTAATACATCATTATCACCTATATTTCCAAAAATAATATCATTTTTATCAGAGACTTTTAATTCAATACCATATTCATTAATTTTTTTATATAATTTGTTAAAGCTATCTTTCAGTTTTACAACATCACTTTTTGTTTTAAAGTATTTTACATATACATTTGAAAAATGAATTAATTCATTATATAGCTCATAAATTATTTTATATTCATCGAAGCCCCTTTTATCTGCTTCTTCTGCCATCCATAGCATATTTTCACATAATATAGGAACCTCATTATAACAATAATCTTCTATATTATTGGTTATACTTCCTTCTGTACATGAATAAAGTAATACATCGCTATTAATATATGAATATTTGTCTGTACCTATTTTCAAAAGTCTATTAAAACAATTATCCTCGCCATTTCTGCTATCATTAAATTGAAACTTATTTTCATCAATATATTTTCTTTTATATAATTTGCCATGTAATTGAAAACTAAAATCATTCGAAATAGTTAGTATGGTATTATCATAATTTTCATAATAAACATTACCACAAATAATATCATTATTCTTAATATTTTTTAAAAGTGTTTCTAACGAATAAATATCAATAAACATATCATCTGCATCTAAAAAATAAATATATTCACCATTTGAATGGTCTAAACCGTATTGTCTAGCAACTCCTGGTCCACTATTTTTATCAAGTTTATATTCTATTATGTTAATTCTGTCTTTAAATTTATTTATAATATCTTTATAATCATGATCTGAACAATCATCAATTATATATACATTAATTTTGTCATTAACCGTTTGCATACATATACTCAATAATGCTTTAGAAATTGTTTTATGTGCATTATATGCTGGAATAATTATATCTATCATTTAATCATCCTCCAATCCTATTTCTATTAAAAAATTATCGAATGTAACTAATGGATTAAGTACATTTTCAGTATATCCCTCTGTTACTGCACATTTCATTTTATATTGTAATATGTTATATCTATCTATATCCGATATTTCAAGAATATAATCATCATAAATTTCTTTGATTTTTTTTATATTCTTTATTAATTCTTTATTTTTATTTAAAAAATCAAATCCATAATAAATAGTTAAAAGTGATTCATATGATAAGGATGCTAAATTTTCTTCTGAACATTTTCCTTTTTCTCCACACTCTAATGCATAAAACATTGATTTAGAATAATTGTATATAGAATTTTCTCTATAATTTCCTTTTCTAGTTAATGAGTTTTCATTATTCATCCATATATATGTTTTTTCATCAACAATATTCATCTTAGGATTATATAATAAAACTAAATGATTGAATGCGTTATCTTCTTCTGCATAGTAATTTGGAAATCTAATATTATTATCCTCTAGAAATTTTCTTCTGTAAATTTTACCATGAAGCGCTACTGTATCATTAACAAAAGTATTAAATTTATGCTCTCTAGTTTCTTCTAAAAAAGTACTAAAAACAACATCTAAAGACTCTTGTTCTATCTTTTTATACAATGTAATTATGGATAGTGGTGTTGCAAAAATATCATCTGAATCTATAAAAACAACATATTCACTGTTTGATTGATCTAATCCATATTGTCTCGCATAACCAGGTCCTTTATTTTCATTTAATTTTAGTTCTTTTATGTTAATAAAATCTTTAAAAAAATCTATTTCTTTACTATAATCCTTTATAGAATTATCATTTATAATATATACATTTAAATCTTCTGAATTTCTTTGATACGCTATAGAATATAATGTTCTTTCAATCGTTTCATGAGCATTATATGCCGGAATAATTACATCTATCATATTTTACATCTCCTAGTATTTTAATATTAACACAAAAGAAAATAAAAAAAAACAAGGATTTGAGTTTTTATGAATATATTTCCTCATAAGTTTCCTGTTTTGATAAATTATTATCTATATTACTTGCTCTTTCCATCATAAGTAAGAATCCTAAAACTCCTACAACAATAACTACTAAATAACCAAAATACTTTTTCATACTAACCCTTCTTTCTGATTAAATTCTATCACGAACAAACATTCGTGTCAATAATGCTTCGAACAATTGTTTGACATTTTACACTTTGTATGTTAAAATGAAATTGTTATAAGGAGAGATATAATGGAAAAGTTAACAAGTAAGCAAAATAATGTATTAGATTATTTAAAACAATTCCTTGCTAAAAAAGGATATCCACCTACTGTGAGAGAAATATGTGCCGCACTTAATTTATCTTCACCAGCAACTGTTCATGCACATTTAAATACATTAGAAGAAAAGGGATATATTTCAAAAGGTAATTCAAAAAATAGAGCTATTGAATTACTTGTAAAAAATGAATATGAAGAAGCAGATAGCGTGGATATTCCACTTTTAGGTAAGGTTGCTGCTGGTAATCCTATTGAAGCAATTGAAATGCCTGATGAATATTTTACTGTACCATCTTACTTAATCCCTGCAAAAAGAGAAGTATTTGCTCTTAGAGTAAACGGTGAATCAATGATTAATGCTGGTATTCATGATAATGATATAGTTATAATTCAAAGACAACAAACTGCGAACAATGGTGATATGGTAGTTGCTATGACTGATGATTATGGTGTTACATTAAAAACATTTTATAAAGAAAATGGATATTTCCGTCTTCAACCAGAAAATGATACAATGGCTCCAATAATATTAGATAGTGTTACAATAGTTGGAAAAGCAATTGGATTATATAGAAAAATATAAAAAAGGAATTTCTATAAAATTCCTTTAATCTATATAAACGCTTGCTAAAGAAGCAGTAGCGTATAATAATTACAGGTTATTTATTAACCTGTTTTTATTTTCCAACACTAATAATATATTATTCAAATTAATTTATATTATTCATTAATAATATATTTTTGTTTTTAAATTTTGTATAGACTTTTATACTAATTCATACTCTCTTGCTATTATTCTGTCATCACTACAATATTCAATCACATATTTATTTTCTTTCTTGCATATTATTATTCCTATTGTTTTATTTTGATTTATACTTTTTAGATTTTTATCTATATAATTCATATAAAATTCTATTTGTCCTATATGTTCTTTCTTGAGTTCTGTTACTTTTAATTCAACAACTACAAAACAATTAAATTCATAATTATAAAGTAATAGATCTATATAATTATATCTATCTCCTACCTTTATTTTATATTCATTTTTTACAAAGGTAAAACCATTACCTAATTCATCTAAAAAAGATGGTATATCTTCTAGTATTAGTTTTTGAAGTATTTTTTCTGATATTTCATTATAATCACTTGTATTTCTTATTTGAATTGGATTCTTTACTAAATCTGGTACTTTTAATTCTTCTTTGTTTTTTAATTTATTCTTTGTTTCTTCATCTAATCTTTCATATTCCTTATTTTTTATTCTTTCTCTTAATTCTCTTACTGATAAGTTTTGTTCTTCTGTTATTTTTATATAATAATTTATTTTATCAATTGAATTTACTTGCAATAATTCACAATAATGTGACCAAGACAATTGTGCAGACACTGTCTGCACTTTTTCTTTTAATTCATAGAATTTCAACATTAACCATAAATTTCTTTTACTATATCCCTTACCAAATTCACTTGTAAGTCTTTTAGAATATTCTTTAATTATTCCTTCTCCATAATGTTTGCCTGCTTCTTTTAGTAATTTACCAATATTGTAATATGTATTCAAATCACTTTTATTAATTGAATAATTCTTTACCTTTTTAGTGATTTCATTATTTAATAGTTCTTTTTTTATCTCATCATAATAATTCAAATTTAATCCTCCTTATATTAGTTCATATTCTCTTGCTATAATTCTGTCATCACTACAATATTCAATTACATACTTATTTTCCTTTTTACAAATTATTATTCCTATTGTTTTATTTTGATTTATATTTTTTAGATTTTTATCTATGTAATTCATATAAAATTCTATTTGTCCTATATGTTCTTTCTTTAATTCAGTTATTTTTAACTCTACAACTACATAACAATTGTATTCTATATTAAATAGTAATAGATCTATATAATTATATCTATCATCTATTTTTATTTTATATTCACTTCCAATAAAACTAAATGAATTACCTAATTCATTCATAAACGATTCAATATTTTCTAGTATTAATTTTTTAAGTACTTTTTCTGATATTTCATTATAATCATTTGTATTTTTTATTTGAATTGGATTCTTTACTAAATCTGGTACTTTTAAATCTTCTTTGTTTTTTAATTTTTTCTTTGTTTCTTCATCCAATCTTTCATATTCATTATTTTTTATTCTTTTTCTTAATTCTCTTACTGATAAATTTTGTTCTTCTGATATTTTAATATAGTAATTTATTATATTTTCATCAGTTAATTTTAACAATTCATCATAATGACTCCACGACAATTTTGCCGACACTGTCGGCACTTTTTGTTTATTCATATAATTAAAGTATTTTATAATTTTATATAATGTTCTTACACTATATTTTATATTTAATTCACTACTCAACCTATCAGAATATTCTTTAATTATTCCTTCTCCATAATGTTTACCAGCTTCGGCTAATAATTTACCAACATTATAATATGTAGTTAAATCACTTTTATTTTTACTATAATCTTTTACCTTTTTAGTAATTTCATTATTTACTAATTCATTTTTTATTTCATCGTAATAATTCAAAAAAATCACCTCTACTTCTTATATTCTCTTTTTTAAAGGTGAATTCCACTAAAAATTACTAAAAAAATAAAAAAAATACTCTTAAACAAGAGTATTACATATTCCAGTAATAAAAAGGATCTTCATTTTGTGGTTTTAATACCTTTACCTTTTTATTTTCTTCATTTAATTTATCTTTTGCAGCTTCTGCGTCTAATGTGCTTAAACTTTTTCTATTTTCTTTATCTAATCTTAATATTAATGAAGTAAATTCTTTATACTTTTCCATAAGTGAATTTAATTCTTCTCTTTTTTCCATTGTTTATATCTCTCCCTTACAGCCTATATATTATAAAGAACTATAACTAAATTGTCAAACACTTAATAAATTCTTCTATTAATAATTTACTATTTATATCATAATATATTGATTCTGGATGATATTGTACTCCAATATAAAATTTTTTATCTTTAGACTCTATTCCTTCAATTATATAATCATTACTATATGCATTAACAGTAAGATTAGTATTTACTAAATGATACTTATGTCTACTATTTACATTTATAAGTTCTGCATTTAATATATAATATAATTTTGTATCTTTTTTTATTCTTATATAGTGTGCATATTCATCATTTGTAATATGATTTAAATTATCTAATATTTCTATTTTACCTCCTAATGCTTCACCCATAATCTGCATACCTAAACATATTCCAAGAGTTGGTTTATCTATATCATATAAATATCTTGCGACTCTTTTATCTATATCACTATATATATTACCACCTGGAATAATAATTCCATCACACATATTTATTTGTTCTAATATTTTATTTATATCTGTTTCATCATCATATATTATACCAATAATAACTACATCATAATTACTTAAATATTTTATAAAATCAGTATTTAATATTTTATAAGTTTTATTATCAATTACCTCATCATGCAAAATAATACCTATTTTTTTCATAAACACCTCATATTTATAATTATTCTTTCATTAAATATAATATGAAAAAATATTATAATTTATTATTAATAGTAGTATTTGTATTTTTAGAAGTATTTTTTTTAGTAAATCCTAAAGTTATTATTAGTAGTTTTAATACTAATACCAATATATGTTTATATAGTCTTTTACCATCTATGTTTATATCTTGTTTATTTAGTCAAATATTAATTAATCTAAATATTGAAAATTATTTACCTAAATTATTAAAAAAATCAATATCTAAATTATTTAATATATCTGATAAAGATGTTTCTATTATTATATTATCTATGATTAGTGGATACCCTAATAATGCTAATTTATTAAAAGATAATCCCAATTTAAATAATATTATTCATTATACTAACTTTGTTAACCCAATATTTTTAATTGCGACTGTTGGATGTATTTATTTAAAAGATATAAAACTTTCTATTATTATCTTATTATCTCATTATATATCTAATTTTTTACTTGGAATTATATTAAGAAACAATAATAATTTAAAAGATAATAACTCTTTAAATAAAACTAATAGTTTTTTAAATATATATTATAGCGCTATTAGAAACACTGTTATTAGCGTATCTGTTATATTTGCGAACATCTTATTTTTTTCTTTTGTACTAAGTATAGTTAAATATTTTATATCTATTAATCCTATTTTAGATAGTATTTTATATGGTTCTTTAGAATTTTCTTCTGGTATATATAATATTACTCATTTAATAAGTAATAAGTTTATAAATGGTTTAATCATTACCATTATAATTACTTTTTCTTCTTTTAGCATTCATATGCAGATAATTAATTTAAATAAAAAAATAAGATACTTTAAGTACCTTATATATAGATTTATTAATGTATTTATTTCTATAATAGTATTTATTATTTTATTTAATTTATTACAATAACTTTCATTTCTTCTTTTTTATTATTTACTATAAAATTAAGTTTTAAAATATAATAATTATCTTTTTTTATTAAACTATATTTATTACTATCAAACTTTGTTCCTTCTGGTAAATCATATACTGTATTATCATAAGTAATTCCATTATCATTTATTTTTAATGTTTTATTTTGTGATGTAAAATCATTACTAGTAAATACTATATTATTATTTTCTTCTTTTACATCAATATTATATGCATTATTTATATCTTTATATATTTTCTTTAAAACAGTACTTTCATATACTGAATAGTTTTCTAAAGTTAATATATTTGTTTGTTCTGTACTTATTACTGCTATTGTTTTAAGTAAATATATCATTACAACACTCATAAGTGAAAAACTAACTATTACTTCTACTAGTGTAAATCCTTTTTCTTTCTTCATATTACATTTCCTTTACTATTTTATACAACTTAAATTAGAAACTGAATAACTATAATCATTAAATATAACTATATATCTATATACACATTTATTATCATTTTCTATATTACCTAAATCTTCTTTTATATTTGTATTTAATTCATTATCATTTAATAAATCTTTCATATCATATAATGATAAATATGCTTTATTTACATTTAATTCTTTAAAAAAGTCCATTTTAGTTAAATCTAAATTTTTATTTTTAAAATAATTATTTACATCTGTATATCCATTTTCTTTAGCATCTTTTTTTAAATCTTCTTCATAAGTATACAAGTATTTTTTTACAGCATTCGCACTATATAACCCATCTACTGTATTATATTTTGTAAGTTCATTCTTATGTTTTATATACGTTTGACCTGAATTTACATATAAAGTTGTTATTATTGTCGCTACTATTGCAAGTACTATTATTGTTTCTACAAGAAAATATCCCTGGTTATTTTTTGACATATTATTTCACCCTTACTCTTGATATTATCATAAGAATATTATATAATATTTTTGTAATAAATACTAGAGTAAATTATTTATGTACAATTAAAAAAGAAATAAAAAGAGGGAAAAATTATGCTTAAGAATTTTGATTTTGAAAAATTACCTATTGTTGAAATAGTTAATGAAATAATTATAGACGCTACTAAAAATAGAGCCAGTGATATTCACTTTGATCCACTTAATGATACTTTAAAGATTAGGATAAGAATTGATGGCTCTTTAATTGACTATGCTAGTGTTCCAAATGAATATAAGAAAAATTTAATAACAAGAATTAAGATAATCGCTGGTATGAATATTACTGAAAATAGACTTCCACAAGATGGTGCGATAAAAACTTCTTTAAATGGTATACCTCTTGATATGCGTGTTTCTTCCCTTCCTACAAATATGGGTGAAAAAATAGTTATTCGTATTCTTGATTATTCTATGAGTGTTCAAGGTCTTGAAAAATTAGGTTTTACTAAAGATAATTATGATAAGATTTTAAAAATGATTAATTTACCTAATGGTATTATACTTGTTACTGGTGCGACTGGTACTGGTAAATCTACTACTGTATACTCTATTTTACAAAGACTTAATAAGGAAGAAGCAAATATTATAACTGTTGAAGATCCAGTTGAAATGGATTTACCTGGAATTAACCAAGTACAAGTTAATAGTGAAATTGGTCTTACTTTTGCAAATGTACTTAGATCTATATTAAGACAAGACCCTGATATTATTATGATTGGTGAAATTCGTGATGATGAAACTGCTACTATTGCTGTTAGAGCATCTGTAACTGGTCACTTAGTTCTTTCTACTCTTCATACTAATAACTCTCTTAATACTATTGAAAGACTTCTTGATATGGATGTTGAAAGATATTTACTTGCTGCTTCCCTAGCAGGAATTATTTCACAAAAACTTGCTAAAAAATTATGTCCATATTGCAAAAAGAAAGTTACTCCTACACCATATGAAAAATATATATTTAAGAAAAATTTAAATGCTGATATTAATGAAATATATGTTGCTGGTGATGGTTGTGATCACTGTATGAATGGTTATAGAGGAAGAATTGCAATACATGAAGTATTACTTATTGACGAAAATATAAGAGATGCAATTTCTAATAGTGTTAAAAAAGAAGAATTTAGAAACTTAGTATATAGTGAAAATATTCATACTCTTCTACAAGATGGTCTTATTAAGGTTGCTCAAGGTTTAACTACTTTTGAAGAAATAATTAAATTAATAGAACTTGACGTTGAAGATATAGTTATTGATAAAAATGCTAATAATGAAAATTCTGATGAAGAAAATAATGAAAATATAGCGCAAAATTAAAACACATTTTAAATGTGTTTTTTTCTAATAAAAAAAAGAACTAATTATAGTTCTACATTATGATATACTTCTTGAACATCTTCTACATCATCAAGCATAGATAAAAGTTTATTAAACATTTCAAGTTCTTCGCCTTCTAATTTTACTTTATCAAGTGGAAGCATACTTATTTCATCAATTTCAAATTCTATATCATTTTTTGCCTTTTTTAAGGCTTCTTTTATTTTATGTAAATCTTTTGGATCACCATAAATAATAGTTAAATCATTATCTGTTTCAATATCTTTAATATCTACATCATCCATTAAGCAAGCATCTAATGCTTCTTCTTCACTCATACCTTTAAATCCAACTACTGATAAATTTTCATAAAAATGTGATACTGAATTTTCTACACCTAATTTACTTTTACATTTAGTAAATGCCGCTCTTACAAGACCTACTGTTCTATTTACATTATCTGTTAAGCAATCAACTATTAAAGTAGATGCTCCTGGACCAAATCCTTCATATCTACAAGATGTATAACTTTCATCAGCACCATTATTAACTTTATCAATTGCTCTATTAATTATATCTGCTGGTACTTGACTCTTTTTAGCCTTTTCTACTAATCTTTTTAAACTTGCATTAGCATCAATACTTGTTCCACCTTGTTTAGCTGCTAAATAAATTTCTTTTGCGAAATTTGAATATAATTTTGCTTTAGCTGCTCCTGTTTTTTGAATTGATGCTTTTCTAACTTCATATGCTCTTCCCATATTAACACTCCTTTTTTTACTTATTATATTTTACTATAATGTGCTTTAAAAAACAACCACAAACATAATTTACCTGTAAAGTTTTTTAATTCAAATGAAAAAAAGTACTATTTTTTAGTATTTTTTTCACTTTCTATTTTCCTATTTATAAATTCTTTAGCACTTTCTAAAGATTTTAATTCTAAATCAAAATCTATCTTTTTATTTATTTCTTTTAGTCCCTTATTTTTTAATGCTAAATTAATTAAATGTTCAGTAAGCCATGGATTTTTTACAAGTACTGGACCAAGTGCATTTGTAAATAATAAATTTTTATTTCTAGCACCTTCAGTTCTTCCATCATTACCATAACCATATATTATTTTTCCAAACTCTTTTGCTTTATTTAAAGTAATATCTATCATTTGTATTTGTGATGACATTATTTCCATTTTTTCAAATTTGTAATATAAATCATCACCAAGTACCATATTTCTTTCTTTTACGTCCATATCAAGAAGATTTAATCCATTAAAGGAACTACCATCTAATCTATCTATATTATGCGCAAATAACGCTCCTGTTGTACCTGTTACAAATATTATTTTATTATTTTTTATATATTCTTTTATTTTATCTATATCATTTTCTAATTTTTCTTTTACCTTTTCAATATGTTTTAATTCACCAGCATTAAAAAGTAAAATATCATAATTTTCATAATTTATATCAGAATCTATATCATCTATCCTATCAATATTAAGTTTTACACCCATTTTTTTACTTACAAGTTCAAATGCTTTTGCATTACCTCTTTCACCGTGTAAATTAAGTATATCAGGATACATCCACGCTACATTTACTATATTACTCATTGTTATCACCTTTTTTAAAGAATTCTTTTATTTTTTTATATGGTTTCATACCTGTTATTATATAGATATTATCTGTTTTTAATTTATCTAAATCCTCAAATATTAAATCAAAGTCATCTTCTACATCATATACTTTAATTTTATTTTCTTTTGCTCCTGCATATATCATTCTATTTGCTGTATCATATGCAACTGTCTTTGAAAAGCATACATATTCTTCTACTAAATCACTAACACATTTCTTAAAGTCACAATCAAAGAAATAAAATGTATTTGTATATGCTGGTGGGAAATCTTTTATCTCATATAATCCCATAAATATTGCTTTTTTAGTATTATCTCTAGCAATTGTATCTAATGCATTTTGCATTGTTTCTGGATTTTCTTGCTTTATTCTTAGGTAATGAATAGTCTTACCCTTGTAATGATAAACTTCTCTTCTATCTGCTGGATTTTTAAATGTTTCAAAACCTTTTTGAATATCTTCATAACCTATATTATATTTTTTACATATTGCAATTGCAAGTGCATAGTTATATACATAAAATGGATTCATATATGTTACTTTATAGGTATTTCCTGCACATCTAAATGTGTGATTTTCAAAATCTATTTCTCTTACTGTAGTATTTGCTTTTTTAACACTTTTATAATCACAATTAGTACAATGAAATTTACCTATATTTTCTATATTATAATACTCATAATTAATCTTATGACTACATTTAGGACATGCTAGTGTAACAGTATAGAAGTCATCTTTTGTAAATGTCTTTGAATTTTTTTCCATACTATAATATACAACTTTACCTACATAGTCTTCCAATGATCTACTTCTTGGTTCTTCATTATTAACAAATAATGTAACATCTTTATTTACCGCACCTTTAAACATTTGATAAATAAAATCTGGATCACCATTTCTTTGTACTTGGTCTTTTTGTAAATTTGTTATACATAAGTTTTTAGCAGGTAATACTTTAAATATATTTTTTAGACTTCTTTCATCTATTTCTAGTATTAAAAATTCTTTATTAAATTTACCAAAAAGACTAGAATTTTTAATAAGTGTTGTTGCAACACCACTCATCATATTTGCGCCCTCTGTATTAGTCGCAACCTTTTTACCTGCCATTTTAACTGTATGACTAACAAGATTAGTTGTTGTTGATTTACCATTTGTTCCTGTTATAAATATAACCTTATCATAATCAATATTTCTAAAATATTTAACAAAATTCTTTTGTAATTTAACTGCTACTTTACCAGAAATCATTGTTCCTGATTTATGAAATATTTTACATAAAACATTACCAAATTTTCCTATCCAAAGTACTAAAATAAAATATAATCTTTTCATAAATAACCACCCTTTACTTATAAACCCTTTTTACATTCTCATTTATATATACTGGTCTATAATAGAAATATATATCATCATCTTCTTTATAATCTAAACCTGTAATATCTATAACAACATCATGCATTCCTATCTGACCAATTACATTTATAATTTTTCCATCTATATTAAGAGTCATATTATCACCCTTTATTAATGACTTTAATGATAATAAAGCATTTTTTAATTTACTTTTAAACTTAAATCTTTGAGTAATAAGTTCAAGCCCTACACCATCATAATAACCAGTTTCTAATATTCCTATCTTCATATCTTTTTTTGAAGTGTAAGAATTAGCATATCCAACATAATCACCTTTTTTAATATTTCTTACCTTTGTTAGTTTTGTATGAAATAATCCAATTTTTTTTAAATCTGTTTTTATTCCTGTAGCGCATCCAGAAAATGCTGATCCTACTCTTGCTGCATTTAAATGTTTATCTTTATATTTAAAGAATCCTGATGAATTACATATATGTTTATATTTGAATGTAATTTTTTCTTTTTCTATATTTTCTATTACATTAATAAGTCTTTGATATTGAATATTACTAAATGAATTATCACTCGCAAGTGAATTTGAAAAATGTGAATAAATTCCTTCAAATATTATATTGTCATTTTCTTTTATCATATCTATTATTTCTTTATAATTTTTATAATCAAATCCATATCTAGATAACCCTGTATCTATTTTTATATGTGCATATACTTTTTTGTTTAACTTTTTAGATATTTCATTTACTAGCCTTGCACCCTTTACTGAATCTATAGTTAATGTAATATCATTTTTTATAAGATTACTTAATATTTCTTCATTTATATATGGAGTAAGTAATAATATTTTTTCTTTTATATTTTTTCTTAAATTTATGGCTTCAGTAGATGACGCTACCGCAAAGTTATTTATACCATTATCTATAAGTACTTTAGTAAACTCATTTACTCCAAGTCCATATGCATTACCTTTTACTACTGCAAAAATAGTATAATTTTCTTCTTTCTCATAATTTTTTATTATATTTATATTATGTACTAAATCATTTTTATTTATTATAAGTTCGTTCATGTAAACCTCCTATTTATAAAATTTTAATTTAACAAGTAAATTATATATTTTTTCTCCCTTAGGAAGCATTAATATTTCATCTTTACTAAGTATTTTAAGTGCGAATACTGAAATTAAATAAACTACTGCACCAATCATAATATTAATAATTGTAAGAATACTATTTCTTATAACTCCACTAAATAAATAATTTATGAAGAATATTACGGCACCCATTATTAAACCTGCAAGTAATGGTTTTATAATATGTTTTACAGGTTCAAATTTAACTTTAATATTTCTTTTCATTGTTATATATACAATCATAAATACTACAAATTGACATATAAATGAGCTTATTACCGCACCATATATATTTATATTTGGATTAGTTATTAAAACTAAATTAAGTCCTATCTTAATTACACATCCTATTAAAAGCGCAAGTGCTGGTGTATACATTTTTCCAAGTCCAAATAATGAACCTTGTATTGTATGATTTATACCAACAAATACCATAGTTACAGCTGCTATTTGAAGGATATGCGCACCATCTGATGCATTTGGATAAAGCATTTTTAATATTGGATCTGCAAGTACTATAAATCCAATCGCACATGGTATTAAAATAAGTAATGATGAACTTATTGAAAATGATATTTTTTTAGATGCAGACTTAAAATCTTTTTTAGATATAGCTGCTGTTATTTCTGGTATTAATGCTGAATAAAATGATAAGTTTACAGCAAGTGGAAGATTTACAAGTGTATCAACTTTAGATAGGATACCTGTTAATCTCATTGCTTCTTTTTCTAGAAGTATTTTACTTTTTAATATTCCAGAATATGCAATCTGTATACAATTACTAACCGTTACAGTATCAATAAAACTTGTAACAACACTTATTACAGAACCCACTGTTAAAGGAATAGCAGTTGCAATTATCATTTTAACCATTTTTTTATTTTCTTCTTTTGTTGTTATAACTACATCGTCTGATTCTTCTCTCCACTCTTTAATATTCTTTTTATAGAATACAATTAAGTATGAAAATGAAATTAGTATTGCAAGTGTTGTTGATAAATTACCACCTGCAGCCATTATATATGGTTCTTTTCCTACTAACGCATAAACAAATGTTATTGTAAGAACACAGTTAAAGAATTGTTCTAGTGCTTGTGAAATACTTGATGCTTTCATTGTTCCAAGTCCTGCAAAATAACCTCTTATAACTGCTGATACACATACAAAGAATATTGCTGGAGATAAAACTTTTAATACATAAGATACATCTGGAACATTTAATATTTTTGATGATACAAAATTTGCAGATAAAAGTAAAAGTAATGATGCTATAAACCCAATTATTCCAAATACCACCATAGATACTTTAAATACTCTATGTGCTTCATTATATTTACCTTTAGCAACTTTATTAGATACTAGTTTTGATACAGCACCTGGAATACCTTGAGATGATATTATTAAAAGTACTGCATATACCTGATATCCTGCAGAGTAATAACCATTACCTACATCACCAAATCCTTTTACATTTGTAATTGCAAGTCTATATATAAGACCTAATAATTTTATTAAAACTTGCGAAAACATTAACATTAATACATTTTTCGCAAATGTGTTTTTTTTCTTCTTCTCTTTCAACTTGATACCTACTTTCTTTAATAATTATATAACAATATCTTAAATCAAACAAGTATAAATAACCTATATTTACTTTGAATATAATTAAATATGAAAGAAAATACTAATAAAAAAGAAGAAGTTTTTCTTCTTGACCTACAATTAATATCATCTTCTATTTTTATAATCGCATCAATTGTGTCCCTTTTAATCACATATAATGAAAAATTAACTGTAACAAATAGAAAGAAATTATTTACAAACAAAGAAGCTTTAAATATTTCTTTTTATAATAGAATTGTAATACTAGTTGTAGTTGTTACTAGTTTATATGTTGGTTATAAAAATTATATAAATGAAAAAAATAATACAGTTGCAAAATATAAAAGTTCACTTCTTTTAAGTACAAATGTATTAACTCTTATAAGTGCAATAGTTATACTTTTTGTTTCATATTTAAATAAAAACGAACAAAGTCTAACAGTATCTGATATAGAAAATCCTCTTATTTAATTTTGACATAAAAAAAATTATATGTTACAATGAATACAGGCAAGAAATCTTGCATAAAATAAAAAAGGGAACATTTATTTTGGTTAGTGAATGTCACCCATTAATTAGGTTAGGCACTCAGGTTTTGAGTGTCTTATATTTTTAATACTAATACCAATATGGTAAGGAGTAATAAAATGATAGAAATGTATCTAAGGACTTTAATAATAAAAGTTCTTTTTTTCATTTTTATCCCTCCTTTCTTTTTTATCAAGGAGGATGACACTCACAATAAATGTTCCAAGCATATTATCTCATAGTTAACAGTATAAAACAAGCAAATTAAATAAAAAAAGAAGTAATTTTTTTACTTCTCACTTACTACATTAGTACCATTTACATTATTATAATTTTCTGCACTTTTATTTATTAGCATATTACCTACTAAGAAAATTAAAATCATAAATAATAATATCAAAAACATATCTAATATAAATTTTTTCAAACTAAATTTTTTATTTTTCTTTTTTAATTTTTTTTCATTACTTTTAATTATACCAAGTACTTTTTCATCAAAAAGTATTCCACAATGAGGACATATAGCAGCATCTTTAGAAATTGGATAACCACATTCAGGGCAATTGCTATCAATTAGTAAATCATCTACTATTTCATTTTCTTTTATTACTTCTTGTTTTACTTCTACTTTTTCTTCTTTATCTAAATATACAATTACATCTTGATTTGTTGTATCTAAAGTACCCGTAATTTTATTATCTTTAAATACTGGGTTTAATATTTTTAATATTAACTCATTTTTACTAATAGTTTGTTCTTGTTCATTCTTTGGAATACTAATTACTTTATTTGATACCTTTTGTTCTTTTATCTTCTTTTCTTTTACTTTATTTTCCTTAATATTTTCAGAATCATCCATTTTAAATAAAAGAATAGTTTTCTTTATAAATACTACAAATAATCCTACAAATAATGATATAAGTCCTATTATTAAATATAATTTTAAACTATTTTGCATACTTTCTGTTACTGTTAAATTTTTAAATTTAATTCTAATTGCATAAACAAAGTATAATGCAAATGAACTTATTGATACCGCAAATGGTAACCATAATATATACTTAACTACCTTTTTCATATAAATTTCCCCTTCTTTTTTGTGCTATATAATACCAAAAGGTTTTATTTTTGTCAAATTAAAAAACACAAAATGTTGTTTAAAAAGTTAAATGCAACTTTTTATCTTGAATTAATAAAACTTGCATT
>ERZ827088.348-NODE-348-length-71718-cov-5.798125_pt1 | contig 71718 bp, 63 predicted proteins | sample MGYA00519922_ERZ827088 | MGnify/ENA primary metagenome ERZ827088 (study PRJEB31778, sample SAMEA3449254) | human gut metagenome | biome: human gut; feature: human-associated habitat; material: faeces | place: United Kingdom | collected 2010/2012 ... | reverse complement strand
CGAACCGTCCCCTCTGGAACGCCTTATAACTGTTGTCCTCCACAATGATGTGGCCCGCATGGCCGAGAAGCCAGTTGCAGACCTCGCCGTGCTCGCGCTTGCGAGTTGCGGCCGAAAGACGAAAAATCTCCGCTAGTTCTGCCCGCAGACTTTCATAGCGCTTCGAGAAACGCCACTGAAGCCTTCCGGACTTCACCTTCAGAGACTTGTGCTTCTTGCCGTGACGAACCACCTCAACCGTTTCGTAGTTGTCGGGATTCGTCGCTTGGCGGCTGCGCTCCATCGCACGCTGAAGCTTGCGCACGGCACGGTGATCCGTGTCCGCGCTCGGCGCAATCTGCACTTTGGCAATTGTCCCGTCCTCAGTCGCATAGGTGAGCGACCCGAGTCCCGGATCAATGGCCATGCGCAGATCCTTGCCGGCGTAGGCGTGCTTCAGAGGGCTTGTTCCTTCGGCAACAAGTTGCAGGAGAAAGCGCTCCTTGCCCTTGCGCATTTCACGCACGATCCGACAGTACTTCACTTTTCTGGGCTTTGTGGGATCCGTCGGATCCTGCAAAGCCCGGGTGAGCCAGTCGTCGCGCTTGTCAACGCGAACACGGTACACTCGCTTGCAGACGGTTACGCACTGCTGATCTGCTTTCCAGATGATGCCGGTGCGATTGGTCTTCCCTTCGATCGAATGCAGTCCGCGTCGAGAGCTGATGAACCTCGGAGAGCCGCCGTTGTAGAGGTGGCGTTCCACCGAGATCCACGCTCTCGAAGCGAGCTTTTGACATTCGTTGATGCCGAGTAAGTGGCCGCGTCCCGAAGCCTTGCGGTGCTTGGCGACGTCGGCATGAAAGTCGTACTCGCTCAAGCGGAACCGCACGCGAAGATCGCGGAAAGCCTTGGTTCTTTCTCTGCCTTTCGGCATGGCCCTTGTGGCCTGCCACTCAGGTGTGGCACGCATCTGCAGCACACGATCCCATCCACCGCCCATGACGGCGTTCTGAAGGTTGCAGCCGAAGCTGAAGCTCTTGCGCAGCCGACGGCGGTCTTGATCTCCGGTGATGATCGGAAGACTGATGATGAAGGATTTCGTGCTCATGGGAGTACCTTAGCACAGGGGGTGGAAAGACACACGCCTTTCATCGGGGACAACAAATAGATTGGAAGAGAGAGGTTTGCCGCGTTCCTCCATCCGAATGAATTCGGAGGCTTCCTGCGGCTGTTTCTGTGAACTCGCCTAAAGCGGCACAGTTCTACGAAGCGGTGACAGAGCTTCATCTGCCTTTGTTAGAGATGACGTTGGAGAAGCATGGCTACTCCATCAAGGAGATGAGTTGCTATAAGCACCTTGTGACCCAGCGAAACTAAAGTGAACCAACCATGACCGAAAATCCTTTCCAGTTACCCGGATATCAGGTGATCGGCATGCAGGATACGGGGGTGGCATTCGATGTCCACCTCCAACCACCTTCTCCTGTTGCCTGTTCCTCCTGTGGCACCATCGGAGACTTCGTTAAAAACGGGACACGTGACATAAGAGTCATGGATTTACCCGTGCACGGGAAGCCCGTGACGTTGTGGATTGCACGACAGCGCTTCCAATGTAAGTCTTGTGGCTCGACATTCAGACCAGAGCTACCTGGGATTCATCCCGATGCCAAGATGACAGAACGACTTCATCAGTACATTGAGCGAGAAGCCTTTAATGGCACCCATAAGGCTCTAGCAGAACGCGTAGGAGTTGACGAAAAGACAGTCCGCACTATCTTCTCTCAACGGCTCGTGGCACTCAATCAAGACTACAAACCGGAGATGCCAACCATCATCGGTGTTGACGAATTGTTCCTGAATCGGAAGTACAGAGGGATCATCACAAACATCGGACAACAAACCATTGTCGATGTTTTGGAAAACCGAAACAAACCAACGATTGAAAAGTTCTTAAAGGATCACGACACTAAGAACATTGAGATCGCAAGCATGGATATGTGGGGACCCTATCGACAAGCGTTCCATGAAGTCCTTCCAGATGTCTTGATTGTCGTTGACAAATTTCACGTTACACGTATGGCAAACGATGCCCTTGAGAAGCTCCGTAAAGGGCTCCACAAGAGCCTCACATCCACGGAAAGGCGACAACTCAAAGGAGATCGAAAGATCCTGCTTAAACGCGAAAACACGCTCTCTGACACGGAAATATTGACCTCGACTGGTTGGCTCAATAACTTTCCACAGCTACTCGATGCATACAAAACAAAGGAGCGCTTCTTTGATATATGGGATCTTGCAAACGATCCATATGAAGCTAAGCAAATGCTGGAAGCGTGGCGAAGTTCCATACCAGAGAAACAATTGGATATTTGGGCAGACTTGGTAAAAGCAAGCCGGAACTGGGAAGATGAAATCCTGAATTATTTTGCTACAGGGAAAGAAGTCACTAACGCTTTGACCGAGTCTCTGAATCGCAAAATACGCGATAAGAACCGCGATGGCCGGGGTTATTCGTTTGACGTGCTTAGAGGGAAAATCCTGTTTTCCACCCCTCACAAAACCAGGCGAGTCACTAACCGAAGTTCGCCGTTCAAATCCAACACAACAAAGTTCATGAAGAACTTCTCCTTCTTTGATTTGCTTCAACGCACAGAGCTTGAAGAGGACATCATCATTGACTATGGCGTTGATCTATCAACCATCTAAGCGAATATTTTGTGGTTGGTTTGAACCTCTCAAATCAACCACTTATTCCGAATACCCGGAAATTATTAGACGACAAGATCGTTGTCGAGGGCATGTTCACCACAGTCCTTCGGACGCACGTCGAGAACGGACGCTATCTCTTCTCAACTCAGAACTCAGGCTCTGACACAGTCAAATCGCCGATGGGAATGTTCTCGGAGCAGTACATAGAGAACGACCTCGCGGCAATCGACCGCGTCATCTGCGACTACTACGGCATTACTAACGAAAAGGAAACTGAAGAATGATCACTACCTTCACCATGAACCGCAAGTCCGCGGAAAAGGTTGCCGGCTTCAACGGCATCGACAAGTCCGGCAAGTACGTCGGCACCCTCACACAGGTCGAAGTCGCCGAAAGCAAGGCGGGCGCGACTTACGTCGAGTTCGCCTTCAAGGCGCTTCGCTGGATCGAGTGCGGAGAGACCGCCGAAGAGCGCGGCGAGAAGATGGCTTTCATCAAGCTCTACGTCTCCAGCCGCACGGGCGATCGCACCTTCGGGGCCGACATCATGGACGCGCTGCTTGCCGTGCTCAAGCTCGATAAGGTTGAGGCTACGCAAGCGCAGGTCTTTAACCGCGATGACACGAAGCGCCCGGGCTATCGCATCGGCGCGCTCGAGGGCCAGACCATCGGCCTGCTCCTCCAGCGCGAGAATCGCGAGTATGAGCACGAAGGCCAGATCAAGACGACCTACCAGATGAACATCATCACGCCTTTCCACGCCGTCACCGGGCAGAACGCGAAGGAAGTCCTGAACAACCTCGAGGCCAAGGCAGTCGAGGCTAAGTTCAAGAACCTGAAGGACAAGGAAGCCAAGCCCGTCACGCCGTCGGCACCGGTTGCGCACCCCTACGACGACGCTCCGCTTGACGACAATCCCTTTTGATCGTAGGCAACGAACCTTTACTCGTCGCACTGCCCGTCGCATTGCCTATTCAGTGTGCTACGACGAGCCTTCGTTGCCCATGTGGAGTAAAGCCTACGACTACATGTAAACCCAAGCCCTCGGCACAGCCGGGGGCTTTTTTTCAAGGATCAGCAATGAATTGGATTGAATGGAAAGGCGAAAAGGTCGGAGATATGCACGACCCCGTCTGCGTCTGTCTCATGACACATATCGACAACAGATGTATCTACGCGATTCTGCCTCGCGCCTACTGCTGCACCGAGGGCGATCCGGAAGGGAAAGGATGGTGCTACTTTGAAGGCGACACAAGCCGGTATCACTCAATTACGTATCACGAATGCTACGGAAAGTGGGTGAAGGTCTTCGATCACACCAGGGGAGACAAGATCTTCTACTGCAAGCCGCACCTTCCAGACGGCACAAAGTTCGAACTGAACGACATCAAAAAACGGCAGTACAAAGGATGGGCGGTCGTGAAAGAAATGCATGTATTAAGGACAAGGAAGGACTAGCTTTGACAACGCGCCTCTGTTTCGGGTATGCTTCCTGTGTCGACACCGCAATGGTGCGACGCGGGCTTGGCGGCCCGAACTTACGGCGCGTAGCCGCCAGTCGTTCGATTGAGCGGCGTTTTTGTTGGCTACGTGCGGATGCCCCCCTGAAACAGGGGTGCATCGAAGTCTCTGCTTATGAGCGAGGCTTGTGGGGCACCGAAAGGTGCGCAGTTCCGTAAGACTGTCCGCCAACCTGCAAGTCCTCGCTCACCATCTTGGCGGATGGCACGAGGGTTTTCAAAACTCTTACGGAGACTTCACATGTCTATCCCCGCTTGCTTCTCCTTTGAGAACTCCCAAGTCCGCACGCTCGGAACGCCCGATCTTCCTCTCTTCGTCGCGATTGACGTAGCTTCAGCTCTCGGCTTTCAGAAGCCCTCGAACGCTGTATCTCAGCACGTCGATTCCGAAGACCTCATCAAACAGGAAATCACGGACAAGCTTGGTCGTGCTCAGACGGTCAACTGCGTCAACGAGTCCGGCCTCTACGCTCTGATCTTCGGCTCCAAGCTCGAATCCGCAAAGCGCTTCAAGCGCTGGGTCACGTCCGAAGTTCTTCCTGCTATTCGCAAGACTGGACGCTACGAAGCACAGGAAACAATCACGCCCGCCGAGCAGCGCGCCATTCAGCGCGAAGTCGCCATCCGTGCGCATAAGACCGCATCGAACTATCGGACGATCTACCGTGCCATCAAGGCACGCTACCAGATCGCACGCTACGACCAACTGCCTCGCACTCAGCTCGAAGACTGCCTCGACTTCATCAGAGAGGTTGAGCTCGACGTGCCCGAGGTGCCACACACCACGCGCCCCGACGACGGCGGCTGCCCACACTGTGGCCTGCACCCCATCCCCGCGGGGTCGATCGTTCTCTCCGCGCATGAGGCCGAGAACCTGCGGACTTTCGTCTACTACTGGAGGTACCTCTTCCGCGAAGACCTCGAGACCGTTCTCAAGCTGATGCGTCTCCTCCAGTCGCCTTTCGCGCCTCGCTTCTACGAAGCCGTGACAAGCATTAACATTGGCTCCATCGAGGCCCTGCTCGAGCGCAACGGCTATAGCGTGAAGCAGTTGTCCTGCTACCGCGCCCTGACTGCTCAGTAACAGCCACACCCAATTTTCTCAATCGGCCCTGCCCTAACCGGCGGGGCTTTTTCATAGGTACCCGAAATGAAACTCTACGAAATCTCAGACGCCATCCGCGCCGCACTCGACCACATCGACGTGGATCCCGAGACTGGCGAAATCCTCTCTGCCGACGCGCTCCATGCCGTCGAGGCCGAGGCCGCCGAGAAGATCGAGGCCACGGCGCTCTACCTTCGCGAGCTCGATGCCGAGGCCAAGGCTGCCAAGGACGAAGCCGACCGCATGATCGCCCGCGTCAAGTCCATGCAGAAGCGCTCGGACTACCTCAAGGCCATGCTCCTCGATGCGCTACACGCGACCGGCAAGGTCAAGACTGGCCGCGTGACTGTGAGCATCCGCACGACGAAGGCCGTAGAGATCGCCGAAGGTGCCGACCTCCCCGAGGCCTACACGACCGTCAAGACGACCGTAAGTCCGAACAAGGTCGCCATCAAGCAGGCACTGCTCGACGGCGTCGAGGTCCCCGGCTGCAGCCTGGAGGCGCGCGAGAGCGTGAGCATTAGATGAGCGGTAAGCCATACATCGGAGTGAGGGCAGACAAAGCCCTCGAAGTCCTCGGCGAAAAAGGCCCGCTGCGTATGTCGGCGCTGCTCGACGCGCTCGGGATAAGGACGCAAATTGCCGCGTCGTTCAAGATCACAGTGTCAAAGCTCGTCGACGCGGGGATTTTGTCCGTCACTGACGATCAGAACACGCTCGTGAGCCTGACTGACGAGAAGTACGCAGATCCCGCCGTGGCCTGTGACGAGTACCGCGCGTACAACTCCGAGAAGAAAGCCGAGAAGAAGACCGAGGCCAAGGCCGTGATAATTCCTCCGGTCCAACGCTCAATGATCGAGGACATCGCCTTCGGAATGGCAGAACAAGGAGCACTAAAGTGACGGAAGAAAAGTACGCTGAAGGGCTGGAGCGCATTGCAAAGCACTACGGTGCTGAGCATCAGATCGTGAAGGCGGCAGAGGAGTTCTCGGAGGCGGCGACAGCAGCAATCCGGTACTCCGCTGCTCTTCGCGAAGACGACAGGATCGACAGGTACATGAACCTCATTGAGGAGCTTGCCGACGCCGAGGTCATGATCGCACAACTGAAAATCCTTTTCCCGAACTTGGAGACGGCCATGGCACACGTGCGAACCGCCAAGGTCACGCGCCAGCTCGAACGAATCAAGAAAGAGGAGGACGAGGGATGACAGAAACAGAAATCGTCGTCCAGGACATCCGTCGCGAGCTCAGATGGTCTTTCCGCGATCAGTCGGTCGCCAACCTCCTCGGCCTCGCAAAGCGACTCATCGACAACAAGGACACGGCCAGCATCGCAGACGCAGTAAAGAAGTACACGACAGTGCTTTCCGCCGCGAGGCAGAGTGCAAACCCTGCCGCACTCGAGCGCGTGAAGTTCTCTGCATACATGCTCACTCACGCACTGCGCGACTGGGAGTCGGCGCGATGAAGGCAATGACCGCGCTCCTCTCGGTCCAACTACTAAGAATTCTTTAATAGTTCACGACACACGCCCCGGCGCCCCTAAGGTCATGCGCAAAAAAGGCCTCGCATCAGCTAGACTTTTGAGAGAAAATGTGTTAGAAGAATCCTTCTTCTAACACATTAACTACTAAGGAGGAGTCATGACGGAGTTTGATTTTCGCCCGATGAACGGCCTCCAAGTCATGGCGTACATCATCAAGATGTGCAAAGAAGTGGGTACACCCTACAACGTGACCAAGCTCCAAAAGCTCATGTACTGCTGCGACGGCGTCGCGCTGGCGACGTATGGGAAGCCGCTCTCCAGCGAGCGACCGGAGGCATGGCGATATGGTCCAGTGTTCCCAACAGTTCTCAAGTACATTCAATCCCACGGAATCGACGCCGTGACTGGTAACGAATTCGAAAACGGAGCCCCGGAAGAAATCAAGAATCTGGTCAAAGGTACGATCGTCTTCTTTGGAAAGTTTTCTGCTTCTCAGCTCTCCGCCTGGTCTCACAAGGTTGGCTCTCCGTGGTACCGCGCGACGAACGGTGGTGCTGACCTTAAGGTGCCAATTGATGACCTCTCGATCAAGAGTTACTTCCAGTCTGAGGTCATGGCGTGACCGACTTCCCAAAGTTCAAGGCAGAGGAGCTCAATGGGGACATCCAGCAAATTGAGCCAGGTTATGACCCCGACCTGCACGAAGCTCAACGAGTTGCCCAAATCAAGGACATACGCGTTAGGTCTTGGATAAAAATCGTTGCCTTGGTCGTCTTCACCGCCATTGGCGCAGGCATTGTCTTCACTTATGTTTGGCATCTCGTCGTACCAGAATCGTGGCGATGGTTGACTGCAGAAGAAGTTGACGCCATTAAGGACCTCGCACTGTCGATAGCAACAGGCGTATCACTGAGCCTAGCAACAAAATACACGATCAAATAAACAACCTCGACCCCGTCGGCACCAGCTACGGGGTTTTCTTTTTCACGCCCTCGGCGCTTCGGCTCCGGGGGCTTTTTTTATCTGATCACACATGCCAGTAAGCAAAAAACCCCGCAAAAAAGGACAGCGAGCACGAGACCTCGCCGTCCGAAAGAAGTTTGTGCAAGGAAAGTTCAAGGACGCGGACGACGCACGTAGAACCATCGCCAGCCTCGAACGCCAGAAAACGCGTCAACGCCGCCGATGTGAACAACTCGGTTGGTTGCTCGGCTTTCAAGAGAAGGACTCTCTGCTCGAGGCATTCACGCTCAGCTTTTTCGCGCTCGAGCGCTGGCCAACCACGAACGACTACGCGGACTTCAATCAGATCAGCAGCACGCTCATGCTCGGTGCACTTTGTCACAAGTGTCTTGGCGTTGCAGAGAAGGACTTGCTCGAAGACATCCAACACGCCGCCTTCATGACCGTCGTCTGCGCTCGCTTGCGCAACCGCAGCAAAGAGATTCCGCCCGCAAACCTCGAGCCAGTAAAGCACGGCCTCATCATCGCCCAGGAGTTGATGGAGTACGCCTACGAGCACGAACGTCAAGCACTCATCAATGCGCTCAAGCACAACACGCATGACAACCTCGACCGCACACCCGGACTGCGAGAAGCGCACGAGCGCTTCATCCTCGGGCGTCACTATGAGACCGTGCGCGGCTGGGAGCTCGAGGACGATGAGTTTTTGAGAGACCTCAATGAGACGGGAAAGTTTCCCGAGATAGGAGAGAACCGATGACGACGCTTCCACTGACAGACGGTATGCAGAAGGACATCGTCGAGCGTGCCGCAGGCCTGATCGCCCGAGCCTCCGCCCCCAAGGGCCTGCTCTCGACGCGAGACATCGCTGCGCTCACGGGCTTTCCGCCAGACGGATCGGTCTTCAGGTCGATGATCGCGGACAAGTCCTTCCCGGCACCGATCTACCTCGGATCACGCGAGAAGAGGTGGTACGCAGGCGAGGTTTTTCACTGGATCGACCGACGAAGGTCCTCTCAGATGTGAATAAAGAAAGGGGAGCTTCCACAAGGAGGCTCCCCTTCTTTTATTTGAGGCGGTCGGCGAAAGTCGACACATCCGGGCGGTAGTAGCGCATGAGCATCTTGACGCTCCTGTGTCCTGTCTGGCGGGCGAGTGACATGACGTCAAGACGAGGCGCGCCGTCCTCGCCTGGGGAGGCCGCCCACGTGCAGAAGGTGGCGCGTCCGTCGTGGAAGTGCAGGGCCTGCTCGATGAGGCGGCCTTGCGAGTCACGCACCTCGCCGAGACCAGCACGGTCACGGATCTTTCGCCAGAGACTGTCTCGACTTCCGTCTGAAAGTCCCCAGATCGACGGCTCGATGCCGAGCGACACGACGTCGTCAAGTATCTTGCGGGCGCGGTCGCTCAAGGCGATCTTCCTGAAGTGTTCCGTCTTCGTCGCTTCCATTGGGATCCAGAGGACATTCCCTCGGATCCAGGAGCGCTCGATGCGCATCATCTCGCCCGAGCGCATGCCCGTGAGGCACGAGAGGACGAAGGCCGCGCAGACGCGCTGCGTCTTCGTGCGAGGGATCATGCCCTCTTCCCAGTTGGCGGCGATCTTCAGGCGCTCGATCTCGGCGTCACTGGCGATGCGCTCACGGGCGTCGGATTCTGCGGGCTTCTTGACGCCACGGCACGGATTTACCTTGATGAGCTTCTGCTCGACCGCCCAGGAGAAGAAGCCTGAGATCATCTCAAGCTGTCGCCGGATCGTAGCTTCGGTGACGATCTTCCCGGTCGCGCGCGACGGGACCGTGCGACGCCTTTCCATCCACCCAAGGATGTCCTCGGACGTGACGGCGTAGGTCGGCAGCTGAGCGATGGGATCGGAGAGGAGGTAGCCGAAGACCGCCAGTGCATGTCGGCAGTGGGCTTGATATGAGGCGACCTCTCGCCTGTAGCGCTCGATGGCGTCAGAGAGAGGAGCACGGGAATTGCGGGCGAAGCCTTCTTCAGCTTCGGCCTCACGGGCGAGCGCCCAACGGCGGGCGTCGGAGAGTTTGGCGAAAGTTTTTGCGAAGCGCTGACCTGCAATACAGACCTGCGCCTGATACTTGTCGCCTCTTTTGAGGATGGTAGACATGATGTTGAAGTAGGTTGGGTTAGCCTGCAGTAGCTCTGCAGTAAATCTGCAGTAACTCTACCGCGCTATACCCTCTTACACCTACTACATCTTGTGTTTACCACGTCTTACCACACTATATCTAGTGTTTGTGGTGCGGCCACCGGGACTCGAACCCAGATCCGTCCCTTAGGAGGGGACAGTTCTATCCAGTTGAACTATGGCCACCACCGTCCTGTCTTACGTCAGGGTAGTGAATTCTAGCAGATCCTGACCGATTGCAGTGAAGTCCTTGCAAAAAGCCAGTCCCGTGCATCACTTCTTCTGCATGTTCTTCGCTGCAAGCGCAAGGAGGAGCTCCTTGCGGCCAACGTCGTTGAAGCGGATGTAGACGCGGGCATCATTGCCCGAGCCCGTGATCGACTCAATCACGCCGCGACCGAACTTCTTGTGCTCTACCTTGTCGCCCGCCTCGTAGCCGAATGTAGAGCCTGCTGCGCGCGCGGCCGCCTTCTTCACGACGGGATCCTCACCCGAGCGGTAAGTGCCGCCTGCGCCCGAGAGTCCCCTGCGCCAGTCGTCCTTGTCCTGAGAAGCGGACGAGCGCGAGGAACCGTAGGAGGACGAGCCACCGCGGGACGACGAAGACGAACTCCAGCTGCGGGAGGAAGAGGACGAGCGGCCGTAGCTTCGCTCGCCACCGCGCGATCCGCCGAAGGACGGACGCTCCCATCCGTAACCACTTGCACGACTCTGCCCGCCGTACGAACTCCTGTAGCCCTGTGCTTCGGCCGTCAGGTCCTTGTTGTCGACCAGCTGCTCAGGAATCTCGTCAAGGAAGCTTGAGGGTTCGTTCCTGCGGTATTCGCCGTACTGCATGCGGCTCTTGCAATACGTGATGACCAGACGCTGCTTGGCGCGCGTGATGGCCACGTACATCAGGCGGCGTTCTTCGGAGACGCCTGGACCCCGCTCGTCCTTGAGGGCGGAGAAGTGCGGGAAGAGTCCTTCTTCGACACCGGCGATGAAGACCTGCGGGAACTCCAGACCCTTGGCGGCATGCACCGTCATGAGCTGAACGGCGTCCACATCACCCTGCTCGTTCTTGTCACCCGCCTCGAGCGTCGCCTGAGTCAGAAAGCCCTGAAGCGGCGTCTGACCGCCTTCATCGGCGGGCCTGAAGGCAGGCATGCTGTCGGGCAGACCCTCGTTGGCGATGTAGCCCGCCGCAGCCGACATCATTTCACGCATGTTCGCAATGCGGTCCTCGCCGTCCTTCTCGGCGTTGTAGTGGGCCTCAAGACCCGAGCGCACGATGACGAGCTTGATGGCGTCCTGAAGGCTGAGGGAATCCGCTTCCTCGCGCATGTTCATGATGAGCTCGCGGAAGGCCGCGAGCTTCGGGGGCACCTTGTAGTCGGGCGCAAAGAGTGTGCCGAAGAGCGTGAGTCCGCGTGCGGCGGCTTCCTCCGCCAGCGTCTCGATCGTGCGCGCACCGATCCCGCGAAGCGGGAAGTTGACGACGCGCTGAAAGCTCGTGTCGTCGCCCGGGTTGTCCATCAGGCGCAGATAGGCGAGCACGTGCTTGACTTCGGCACGCTCGAAGAAGCGCTGTCCGCCGTAGATGCGGTAGGGAATCCCTCGGGCAGCAAAGGCGCTTTCGAGCGCACGCGACTGCGCGTTCGCACGATAGAGGATCGCATGGTCGCGCCAGGCGCGGCCTCGGGAGCGGTCCGCCTCGATTTCGCGGGCGATCCACTCTGCTTCAGCGCGGTCGTCGTCAAGCTCTGCCACGCAGATGCGGTCGCCGCGGCTGCCCGACGTCCAGAGATTCTTGCCGAGACGGTTCGAATTGTGTGCAATGAGCGCGTTGGCCGCGTCAAGAATCGTCCCCGTCGAGCGATAGTTCTCCTCAAGCCTGATGGGCTCCTCAACGCCGAAGTCGCGGAGGAAGTCGCTCATGTTCCCCACGTTCGCACCTCGGAAGGCGTAGATCGACTGGTCGTCGTCACCCACGGCGAAGACGGCGTTCATCGGTGCGCCGCCGGGGCCTCGTCCGAACCCCGCCAGCATCTGAAGCCAACGGTACTGCAGGACGTTCGTGTCCTGGAACTCGTCGACGAGAATGTGACGGAAGCGGTTCTGATAATGCGAGCGGACGATTTCATTGCGGTCGAGAAGCTCGTAGCAGCGCAGAAGAAGCTCGGCAAAGTCCACGACGCCTTCGCGCTGGCACTGCTGCTCGTAGGCCTGATAGACCTTGACGGCGGTCTCGTCGCCGCCCTGCTGGCCTGCGGCGTGCGACGCACGCATGCCGTTTTCCTTGTACCAGTTGATGACGTTCGCCACCTGACGGGGATCGTAGCTCTCGGTATCGATGTTGAGCGCCTTCATGACGCGCTTGACCATGGAGAGCTGATCGCTCGAGTCAAGAATCTGGAAGGTCTTCGGGAGCCCCGCGTCTTGGGCGTGGGTGCGCAGAATGCGGTTGCACAGGCCGTGGAAGGTTCCGACCCACATGCGGCGCAGATCGTAGGGCAGGATAGCCTCCAGTCGGACGAGCATCTCCTTGGCGGCCTTGTTCGTGAAGGTCACAGCCAGAATGTCTCCCGTCTGGGCCTTGTGCTCGCTCAAGAGCCAGGCGATGCGCGTCGTCAGCACGCGCGTCTTGCCCGAACCCGCGCCCGCCAGAATGAGTGCGCTCTTTTCGGGGGCCGTGACGGCCTGCAGCTGGCGGGGATTGAGGGACTGAAGAAGATCGGACGACATGCGGGAAAACCTCCGGCGAAGAATTCGGAAGCCGGCAGGAAGGGCCGGACGGGCTAAAAGGTAGCACATTTCGACGACAGGCTCACGCCCCCGCTCCGCTCCCCTCCCAAACGCCCGAAATCACGACCTGGATGCCGTCCGCTAGGCAGTCCCTGCAATGCCGAAGGCGCTCCGCAACAGGTATACTAGGCAATTATTCTTTTTTTGAACCCTCTTCTTTGGAAGGCGTTATGCGCGAGACTTACTCTGCTCAGGCAGTGGAATCCGAAGTCCAGGCCATGTGGAAGGCCAAGGACGTCTACCGTGCCGTCGAGAACGCGGTCGACAACAACGGACAGCCCAAACCCAAGTTCTACGTCTGCTCCATGCTCCCTTACCCGAGCGGCAAGCTTCACATGGGACACGTCCGTAACTACACGCTCAACGACGTGATGTACCGCTTCTACCGCATGAAAGGCTACAACGTGATGACCCCGATGGGATGGGACGCCTTCGGCCTGCCGGCTGAAAACGCCGCCATCGCCAAGAAGGTTGCTCCCGCCGCCTGGACGTACTCGAACATCGCGGACATGAAGAGCCAGATGGAGCCGCTCGGCCTCGCCTTCGACTGGTCGCGCGAAGTCGCCACTTGCAAGCCCGAATACTACCGCTGGAGCCAGTGGATGTTCCTCAAGATGCTCGAGAAGGGCATCGCCTACCGCAAGACCCAGATCGTCAACTGGGACCCCGTCGACAAGACCGTGCTTGCCAACGAGCAGGTGATTGAAGGCCGCGGCTGGCGCTCTGGTGCCGTCGTCGAAAAGCGCGAGATCCCCGGCTACTACCTCGGCATCACGCAGTATGCTCAGGAACTCCTTGACGACCTCGACCAGCTTCAGGGCTGGCCCGAGCAGGTCCGCCGCATGCAGGAGCACTGGATCGGTCGCTCCGAAGGCGTGAACCTCTCCTTCCCGTACGAACTCGAGGGCACCCCGAAGCTTCTGCGTGTCTACACGACCCGCCCCGACACGCTCATGGGCGTGAGCTTCGTTGCGATCGCCGCCGAGCATCCGCTCGCCGCCTACGTCTCCCGCAACCGCCCCGACCTTCAGGCCTTTATCGAGGAATGCTCGAAGGGCAGCGTGAGCGAAGCCGACATGGCCTCCATGGAAAAGAAGGGCGTGCCCACCGGCTTCTACGTCCGCCACCCGATCACGGGCGACAACGTCGAGGTCTGGATCGCCAACTACGTTCTCATGAGCTACGGTGAGGGCGCCGTGATGGGCGTGCCCGCCCACGACGAGCGCGACTTCGCCTTCGCCAAAAAGTTCGGTCTTCCGATCCGTCAGGTCATCGCCGTCGAGGGCGAGACCTACTCCACCGAAGCATGGCAGGACTGGTACGGCGACAAGACGCTTGACGGCCGTCTCGTCAACTCCGGCAAGTTCGACGGCCTCGGTATCCACGAAGCCTTCGACGCCATCGCCACCGACCTCAAGGCCCGCGGCCTCGGCGACAAACAGGTCCAATTCCGTCTGCGCGACTGGGGCATCTCCCGCCAGCGCTACTGGGGCACCCCGATCCCGATGATCAACTGCCCGTGCTGCGGCCCCGTGCCCGTCCCCGAGCAGGATCTCCCTGTCGTGTTGCCTGAAGACCTGATTCCCGACGGCTCCGGCAACCCGCTCACCAAGTGCGAATCCTTCCTCAACGTCAAGTGCCCGAAGTGCGGCGGCGACGCCCAGCGCGAAACCGACACGATGGACACATTCGTCGACAGCTCCTGGTACTTCCAGCGCTACTGCTCGCCCGACTGCTCCACGGCCATGGTCGACAAGCGCGCCGACTATTGGATGCCGATGGACCAGTACATCGGCGGCATCGAGCACGCCGTGCTCCATCTGCTCTACGCCCGCTTCTGGACGAAGGTGATGCGCGATCTCGGCCTCGTCAAGTACGACGAGCCGTTCAAGAACCTCTTCACCCAGGGCATGCTGATGGCCGACTGCTACTACCGCAACGGCGACGACGGCCGCAAGGTCTGGTTCTACCCGGACGAGGTTGAGGTCCAGTACGACGAGAAGGGCCGCCCCGTCGGTGCCGTCTGCAAGGCCGACGGTCAGCCCGTCACCCTCGGCGGCATCGAAAAGATGTCCAAGTCGAAGAACAACGTGGTCGAGCCGCGCGACATCATCAAGAAATTCGGCGCCGACACGGCCCGCAGCTTCGTGATGTTCGCTGGTCCTCCCGATCAGTCCGCCGCCTGGTCCAACTCCGGCGCCGAAGGCACCTACCGCTTCCTGCGCCGCATCTGGAACTGGGCATTCGCGAAGAAGAACCTCATCGCAAGTGCAGGTGCCCTTGAAGGCCAGATGCTTCCGCACGACGCCAAGACCCTGCGCCGCGAAGTCCACACGACGCTTCGCCAGGCCGAGTACGACTTCAGCCGCATGCAGTACAACACGGTCGTCTCCGCCTGCATGAAGATGTTCAACACGATCGAAGGCTTCAAGGGCGAGACGCCCGCCGATCTGGCGGCTCTCTGCGAATGTGCCTCGATCCTGCTGCGCACGCTCTACCCGATCGCCCCGCACATCACGACGGCGCTCTGGCAGGAGCTCGGCTTCGTCGAACGCATCGGCGACCTGATCGACGCACCGTGGCCCGAAGTCAGCGAAGACGCAATCAAGGCCGACGAGCTCAAGCTCGTCGTCCAGGTCAACGGCAAGCTCCGCGGCGAGATCCTCGTACCCGCCGAGGCCGCTCAGGCCGAAATCGAGGCCGCCGCACTCGCCAATCCAGACGTGCAGCGCTTCACTGAAGGCATGACGGTCCGCAAGATCATCATCGTGAAGAACAAGCTCGTGAACGTCGTGGTCGCCAAGTAAGGCGCCGCACCTTCAAGCTGACCATCCTAAGGGGGCCTGTGTCCGACCGGACGCAGGCCCTCGTTCTTTCGCACTCCCCCGTCTTCTTGACTCCTTCTCGACTCCTGCGGTCGGCCGTTATAATTGATGATTCCGAAGCCCTTCCAAGGGGCCTCCAACATCATCCTGCCATCCCGAGGATCATCTCCGTGACTTCCCGTCGTCATCTTCTCGGCGCCGCCCTCATCGGCGCACTCCCGCTCACAGGCTGCGGCTTCCGGCTGCGCGGCTCCTATTCGACGCCGTTCAAGACCCTGTACCTCCAGATGCCGGAAAACTCGTACCTTGCGGTGCGTCTCAGACAGGAGCTTCTGGCAGGATCCGACGTCACGATCGTGAACACGCCCTCCGAGGCCGAAGCGATCCTTGAACTCCTCTCCGACTCCCGTTCGCGCGACGTCCTCTCGATCAACGACACGGGCCGCGCCCGTGAATACGAGATCACGCTCTCGCTCTCCTTCCGAGTGTCGAACCCCAGCGGCATCGACTACATGGAAGCCGTGACGCTCACCGCCAGCCGAGACCTCACCTACTCCGAATCGGACTTCCTCTCGCGTGAAAAGGAGGAGGCATTCCTCTACCGCGACATGGAGGCCGACCTCGTCAACCAGCTCATGCGCCGCATCGAGGCGATCAAGCCCCCGAAGCAGGCGGGAGGCTGATCCGTGAAGGCCGACCAGCTCCAGGGCTACCTCGCGCGATCCGCGAAGGACGGACGTCTGGATCCCTTCTGGCTTCTGACGGGCTCGGACGCCTTCCTCGCCGTCGAAGCAGGCGACGCCATCCGTGCCGAAGCGCGCCGACAGGGCTACACAGACCGTCAGGTGCTCGACATGAACGCCTCAGCGGACTGGTCGCGCCTGCCGATGGCCGCCGCCGACATCGGCATGTTCGACGACCGCAAGATCGTCGACGTGCGTCTCTCCACGGGGAATCCGGGCAAGAACGGCGCGCCCGCCATCGTGAAGTATCTTGACAACCCGATCGACGGCGTCGTCACGCTCATCACGATGCCCGCCCCCGACTGGACGGTCACGAAGGAGGCGTGGTGGGGGGCGCTTCAGCGCAAGGCCACCGTCGTAGACTGCTCGCCCGTGGAACGCGCACAACTCCCCTCCTGGCTCAAGGCAAGACTCGCCCGCCACGAGCTCGTCATGTCCCCCGAGACGCTCGACTACTTCGCCGATATGATGGAGGGCAACCTCTTTGCTGCCGCACAAGAGATCGAAAAGCTCTCTCTTCTCCATCCTAAGGGCGAGATCACCTCCGAACAGCTCCGTCAGGCCGTCTCGAGCAACGCCCGATTCGATTTCGACACGCTCTTTGAGAGCATGCGCCTCGGTCAGGCCGACCGCATCGTGCGCATCATCGACGGGCTTGAGGCGCAGGCCGAAGCCCTGCCCTTCCTGCTGGCCATGCTCACTGCCGAAATCCGTTCCCTCATCAAGCTGCGCACGGGCTACGACAACGGCCAGTCCAGAGTGACCGGAGTCTTCGCAACGCCGTCCCTTCAGAAGGCCGCCCGCCGCCTCACCGTGAAGAAGCTCTGCGGCGCCCTCTCCGTCTGCGCCGACATCGACAGGCTCGTCAAGGGGCTTCCCGTTCCCAAGCGGGACTCCGATCCCTGGATCGAGCTCAAGAGCGTCGTCCTCTTTCTCGCCTCCTGAAGCCGGCTCCACGGGAGGAGGCCTTCGGGCATCCGCAGGTCCTGCAAAGATCAAAGAGATGCCGTCGTTCGGGCTAAAATGGAAAGACATGCCCGGAAAATGCATGCCGCCCCGTCCTTTGAGGGCGGCGTTCTCCGGCCCTTTTTCAGGAACCGCGCATCATGCCCGAAATCACCATCACTCCCAGCGATTACATCAGCCGCATCGGCCGTCAGGCCCGCGAAGCCTCGCGCTCCATGGCTCGCGCCTCCACGGCCGCCAAGAATGCGGTGCTTGAACGCATCGCCGAGCTTCTGCTCGAACAGGAGGCGGACATCCGCGCCGCCAATGAGGCCGACCTCGAGGCCGCCTGCGCCGAAGGTCTGGACGAGGTCTTTCTCGATCGTCTGACGATCAGCGCCGTAGGTCTTCGCGCCATGGCCGAAGGATGCCGCCAGATCGCCGCACTCGAGGATCCCGTGGGTACTGTCACCGATCTTGCCTTCCGGCCTAGCGGCATTCAGGTGGGCCGCATGCGCGTGCCCCTCGGCGTGCTCGCCATGATCTACGAGTCCCGTCCCAATGTGACGATCGACGCCGCCGCCCTTGCCGTCAAGTCGGGCAACGCCATCATCCTGCGCGGCGGCCATGAGGCGCTTCGCAGCAACACGGTCCTCTGGGAGCTTGTCGGCCGGGCCCTTGCCGAAAAAGGCCTCCCCGCACGCGCCGTCCAACTCATCGAATCCTCCGACCGCGCCCTGGTGGGCGAGCTCATCCGTGCCCGCGACTACGTCGACGTGCTTATTCCGCGCGGCGGCAAGAGCCTCGTCGCCCGTCTCACGGCCGAAGCGACCGTTCCGATGATCAAGCATCTTGAGGGCATCTGCCACACCTACGTCGACGCCGAAGCCGACCTCGACATAGCCGTTCGCGTGACTGAAAACGCCAAGACCCAGCGCTACTCGCCCTGTAACGCCACTGAAACGCTGCTCGTGCACCGCGCCGTCGCCTTCGACTTTCTGCCTCCCATGGCCCGCGTCTTCCACGACCACGATGTCGAGATGCGCTGTGACGAGCTCTCCCGCCGCATCGTCGAACAGAGCGGCATGAGCGCCGTCGACGCCACCCCGCAGGACTGGGATACCGAGTACAATGCCCCGATCATTTCGATCCGCATTGTCGAAAGTCTCGACGAGGCGATTGACTTCATCAACCTCCATTCCTCGCACCACACCGACGCCATCATCACGAAGAACTTCGACAACGCCCGCCGCTTCCTGCGCGAGGTGGACTCGAGCTCCGTGATGGTCAACGCCTCGACTCGCTTTGCCGACGGCTTCGAATACGGCCTCGGCGCTGAAATCGGCATCTCTACCGACAAGCTTCACGTGCGCGGTCCGGTCGGTCTTGAAGGCCTCACCTCGCTCAAGTACGTCGTGCTCGGCCACGGCGAAGGCCGCCGCTGACCGCCCCTTTCTGAACACACACCGACTGACAATCCATGGCCAACCTTTCCTTTTACGCCGTCTGCCCCTTCGGGCTTGAAGAACTGCTTGCTGGCGAAATCTCCGCCTGCGGCGCCGAACGCATCCGCGCTGCGCGTGGCGGCGTCTCCTTTTCCGGCTCCGCCGCCACGGCGATGGCCGTATGCCTCAACTCCCGCCTCGCCAGCCGCGTGCTCATGAAGGTCGCCGAGGCCTCCTACTGGGACACCCGCGACATTTATGAAATGGCTGCAGACACCCCTTGGGAGAAGTGGTTCGGTCCCGACCTGACGATCAAGGTCTCGGCCAACGGCCAGCGCTGTCCGCTCGAATCGATCGACTTCGCCGTGCTCCGCATCAAGGACGGCATCTGCGACCGCTTCCGCGACCTCGCGGGACGTCGTCCCGACGTCGAGCGATACAACCCCGACGTGCGCATCGCCGCCTTCCTCACCTACGACACCTGCACCTTCTATCTGGATCTTGCGGGCGAAGCGCTCTTCAAGCGCGGCTGGCGTCTCACCCACGGCGAGGCTCCCCTGAAGGAAAACCTTGCGGCAGGTCTTCTGATGCTCTCGGGCTGGGATCCCTCCCAAACACTCATCGATCCGTTCTGCGGCTCGGGCACGATCGGAATCGAAGCTGCGCAGATGGCTGCAGGCATGGCGCCTGGCCTCAACCGCCGCTTCGCCTTCGAAAAGCTCGAGGGCTTTGACGTCGACCTCTGGGCTGAAATGAAGGAAGATGCGCGCGCCGCCGTCAATCGGCACGTCAGGATCCGCATTGCAGGCAGCGACATCTCGTCCCTCGTCGTCGAGAAGGCCGAGGAAAACGCCCGCCGCGCGGGCCTCGGCGACATGCTCGACGACGGACGCCTTACCTTCCGTCAGGGCGACGCCCGCGAAGCCTGTCCCGAAGAAGGCATGGCGCCCGGACTTCTCATCGCAAACCCGCCCTACGGTGAACAGTCCAACCCGAAGTCCGCCTCCATCCAGTCGATGATGAAGCACGTCGCCGACAATCTGAAGGCCAACTTCGCAGGCTGGACCGCCTGGATGCTCACCTCCGACCGCACGCTCCCGCAGCAGATGCGCCTCAAGGAGTCGCGCAAGACAGTTCTCTTCAACGGACCGCTTGAATGCCGCTTCTTCCGCTTTGACATGGTTGCGGGCAGCAACCGCAGAAAGCCGCGCGAAGAGGCGGACGAATAAGTCCCTCCGTTCTCCTCCCCGTGCACAGCATGGGGGCTCTGTTTTTCGAGCGCGAAAAAAATCCCCGCAACCGAAATCGCGGGGATTTTTCATGTCTGTCAGCCGGAGCCTTCAGATTAGTTCTTGCGAACCAGCAGTTCCTTAATACGAGCGGCCTTGCCGGAGCGGTCACGCAGGTAGTAGAGCTTGGAACGGCAGACATCGCCGTAGCGCTTCACTTCGATGGAAGCGATCGTCGGGGCGTAGAGCTGGAACGTACGTTCAACGCCTTCGCCGGAAGAGATCTTGCGGACGATGAAGGAAGAGTTGAGACCGCGGTTGCGGCGGGCGATCACGACGCCTTCGAAGGCCTGAACGCGCTTGCGGGAACCTTCAACGACGTTGACGTTCACGACAACCGTGTCACCGGCGCGGAAAGAGGGGATCGTCTTGCCAGCGGTGACGCGGGCCATTTCTTCCTGTTCGAGAATCTGAATCAGATTCATTTTTTTCTCCAAAACCATCGTCATGCGGCTGTTTTTGAGGGAGCTGAGCCCACCGCCGAGAGGATGGCAAAATTAATCCAAAATCTTACTTCCAGCCGTTGGCGCGCAACCACTTGCGGTCCGCATCGCTCAACTTGCCAGAAGAATCCGCGATTTTAATCAAGTCCGGGCGAGTTTGCAAGGTGAATCGCAAACTTTCTTCGCGCGTCCACCTGCTGATGTTTGCGTGGTGCCCGGAAAGGAGCACGGAGGGCACCTCCATGCCGCGCCAGACTTCGGGACGCGTATAGTGGGGCGCGTCAAGAAGCCCAGTCGCAAAGCTCTCGTCCGACGTGGAGAGATCCTTGATGGCGCCGGGGAGCTGTCGCACTACGGCGTCCATCAGGGCGCATGCAGGGATCTCGCCGCCCGAGAGAACGAAGTCCCCAAGGCTCACCACCTCGTCGACATAGGTCGACAGGAAGCGCTCGTCAATGCCCTCATAGCGTCCGCACACGAGCACGACACTCTCATCCTCGGCCACCATGCGGCGAACGCGCTCATCGGTGAGCTTCGTGCCGTTGGGTGCAAAGGAGATGACGCGGCCGCGGTTGCCGGATGCACGGATCATGTCGACCGTCTTCGCGAGCGGATCGGCCATCATCACCATGCCGGGACCGCCGCCGAAGGGGCGGTCGTCGACCGTGCGGTGCACGTCCTCGGTCATGGCGCGGGGATTCCAAGTGTGGCAGGACCACAGGCCTCGCTTCATCGCACGGGCGGTGATGCCGCACTTCGTGATCGAGTCGAATATTTCCGGAAAGAGCGTAACGACGTCAAAGCGCATGATCCGCCTCCTCAGCGCCAGTCGGACTGCCAGTCGACGGTGATCGTGCGGACGTCGGTATCAATGGCGATCAGATAGACGTCCTTCACGAGCGGAAGCATGAACACGGCCTTCTTGCCGTCAGCATTGTCGTAGGCGATGACGAGCAGATCCTGCGCGCCGTTGGAGCCGATGCTCTCGACCGTGCCGAGGGCCGTGCCCTCCTTGTTGACGACCTTGCAGCCGACCAGATCGACGGCCCACACGGCGTCCTTGCCCGCATCAGGAAAGTCCGCGCGGGAGACCGACACGCGGCCTCGGGCGGCGTCGGCCGCCTCCTTCGTTTCACAGCCCGCCCACTTGGCGATGAAGCCGTCTCCGTGACGACGGAAGGCCTCGATGCTGAGCGTCGTGCGCACACCCTTGAGGTCCGTGAGGACCCAGGTCCTGGCCTTCTGAAGCACTTCGCCGGATTCCAGCGGCACAATGCGCACCCAGCCGCGGAAGCCGTAGGCGCCGGCGGTGCGTCCGAGCTCGACGAGATCGTCCATAACAACAGTCTCCGAAAATCAATCGTTTTTTGCGAACAAAACAAAACCCCGCAGACTCTCAGGCGTAGATACCGGGCTCCAGGTGCTGCGAACGGATCACGATGTGCTGGACACGAGAGGCACGACCGCTTGCGAGCGAGCCCGCACTTGAGGTTTTGCGGGGTTTCCGCGCCGTTTAAAGTCCGGCGCAATGACTAGTGCTTTCCGTCAGGAAATTAGGCGGCAGCCTTGGCTTCCTTCACGAGACGGGCAACCGTTTCGGAGAGCTGGGCGCCCTGGCTCTGCCAGTAGGCCAGACGTTCCTGGTTGACGTTGAGACGGACGGCCTGACCGGCAGCCATCGGGTTGTAGTAGCCGATGCGTTCGATGAAGCGGCCGTCGCGGCGGCAGCGGCTGTCGCAGACGTTGATGCTGTAGAACGGACGCTTCTTGGAGCCACCGCGGGCGAGACGAACGATAACCATGAGTTTACCTCTTTAACTTATTGGTTCAATTGAAAGCCGAAGCCCCCGTCACGAGGAGCGTTCGGAAGAATTCTTCATGCAGCGCGCGGTCAATCCGCCCGTTGCGAAAGGTCTGAATTTTATCTCACGGGAATACAGGACGCAAGTCCGTCAACGCGATTTTTTCAGCCTTTTCTAAAAAGAAGCAGCCCGCGCAAGGCGGGCGGGCATGCAAGCGGGGAAACTCCCTCTTCTTACTTGGTGCCGAGTCTGGCGCGCAAAGCCTCAAGCGCCTCGACGCCGTCGGCGACGAGACCGTAATCGGCCACCTCGAAGATCGGAGCCTCGGCGTCCTTGTTGATCGCCACGACCGTCTTGGCATCCTTGATGCCAGCGGTATGCTGAATGGCACCGGAGATGCCCACGGCAATATAGAGCTCTGGGGCGATCATCTTGCCCGTCTGGCCCACCTGCCAGTCATTGGGGCAGAGCCCCATGTCGACGGCGGTGCGGGTGGCGCCGACGGCCGCGCCGATGGAGTCGGCGAAGGCCTCAAGGGTCTTGAAGCCGGCCTCGTCGAGAAGACCGCGCCCGCCGCCGACGACGATGCGGGCGGAGACGAGTTCGGGACGGTCGGACTTGGCTTCGGAGAAGCGCACGAAGCGGGAGGCGTCATAGCCTTCCGGAGCGATGACCTCCTCGACGACAGCGGATCCCTCCTGAGCGGCGGCCTCGAAGGCCGTCGTGCGGATCGTGGCCACGACGACGGGATCGGTCACCTCGACGGTCGCGAGAAGCGAACCCGCATAGATGCCGCGCACGAAGGTTTTGGGGCCCTTGACGTCGAGAACGTCGGAAACGGGGGAGACGTCGAGCTTCGCGGCCACGCGGGGCATGGCGGACTTGCCGACGGCGGAGGCGACGAAGAGCACGTGCGAATAGCCTTCGGCTTCGTCAAGCACGAGGCGTGCGAGCACTTCGGGCGACTCCTGGGCGAGCTGGGGATGGTCGGCGTAGTAGACGGTGCGCACGCCCGAGAGCTTCGCGGCCTGCTCGGCAACGGACTGGCCGTTGCTGCCCGCCACGAGGACGTCGACGACGTCCGTCATCCTGAGCGCAGCCGTGAGCGCCTGAGCCGTTGCGGACTTGAGCGTCACGTTGTCATGTTCGGCAATCAAAAGAGCTGTCATTTTGCTTTACTCCCTCTTTTCTCAGATGACGTGCGCTTCGTTCTTGAGGCGGTCGACGAGCTCGTCGACGCCGGAGACCATGACGCCTGCCTTGCGGGCGGGCGGCTCCTCGACGCCGAGGATGCGGATGCGCGGAGCCGTGTCAATGCCGAGGCCGGCAAGCTCAATGTCCTCGACAGGCTTCTTGCGGGCCTTGCCCATGGCGGGCAGCGTCACGTAGCGCGGCTCGGCAAGACGCAGGTCCGCCGTCACGACGGCAGGCGTTGCAAGCGAGACGGTCTGCGTCCCGCCGTCGGTCTCGCGGGTAACGACCCAGCGGCCGCCCTCAAGGACGATCTCGTTGGCAAAGGTTGCCAGCGGCATGTCGCAAAGGGCGGAGAGCATCTGCCCCGTCTGGTTGGCGTCGTCATCGATCGCCTGCTTGCCCAGAAGCACCAGATCGGGCTTTTCACGCTCGACGACGGCGCGAAGCACCTTCGCGACAGCGAGGGGCTCGAGGGACTCGTCGGTGCGGACGTGAACGGCGCGGTCCGCGCCGATCGCCATGGCGACGCGCAGGGTGTCGACGGCCTTGAGGGGACCGACGGTCACGGCAACGACTTCGTCGGCGACGCCAGCCTCGCGAAGCGTGACGGCCTTTTCGATTGCGATTTCATCAAAGGGGTTCATCGCCATTTTGGCGAGCTTGACATCCACACCGGAATGATCGGGAAGCGGGCGCACCTTGATCTTGGCGTCCACCACGCGCTTGACAGCGACCAGGATCTTCATCAAAAAACTCCAGTCCTATTGAGAGGGCGCGCCTTCAACCTGAAGCGCGCGCCGTCCATGAAAAATCAACTTGCGGGAAATTATAACGGGACTCAACGCCCGTTTCGCTTAAGGAAAAGGCCGTTTTGCCCACGGAAACACAGGTTCCGCAATGCCCTCAGCCCGCGCTCAGCGGAGCGAGCCGAAGGCGTCCGAACCGCCCGCAGGCGCCTTGAAACGGGAGGCGACGGCAAAGGCAGCCGAGACGCCCATGCCTGCAAAAGTCCACACCTCGTCCCCCGTGACGTTGCCCACCAGGCCGCCGATGCCGCCGAAGACGGCGCCCGCCGTCCAGAGCTGTGCGTTGAGGCGCCTCACCCGCCCGATGAGCGCAATGAGAAGCGGCAGGGCCACTCCCGGCACGAAGAAAGAGTAGGCTGTGAGCAGCAGCCAGATGATGTCCTTCGAGACATAGACGGCCGCAGCGGCGGCAAATCCGAAGACGCCCACGAAGAAGCGCACGGCGTTCGTACGGTCTCCCGCCAGAAGGCTTCGCTCGACAATGCCGGAGGCCGAAAGAAGCACCGTGTCGGCCGACCCGCAGAGCGCGCTGATGAGGCCGAGCGCGAGCGCTCCCTTGAGCCAGGCGGGCATCTCCGAAGCACTCGAGAGCCAGCCCGCCACGGGCTGGGGATCCTGCAGATTGAGAAGCGCGAGCCCCGTCACGACGACGCCGAACCACACGAGGCAGGGCGAGGCGATCCAGGCGGCGAAACGAGCGGACTGTCCGTCTCTGGCCGTGAAGGTGCGTGAGAACATGTCGGGACCTACGACATAGGTGATGCCCACGAGAAGCATCATCCTGCCCAGATCCCACGGCCCGAACCTGTCGCCCAAGGGGACGGGATCAAGCGCCATTACGGCGTCGGGACGATCGCCGAGCAGCCAGAAGGCGGCGGCCGTGAATCCGCCCAGAAGCAGAACGGCCTGAAAGGCGTCGGTGCGGATCACTGCACTCTGTCCGCCCGTGATGGTATGCACGATCACAACGCCCGCGATCATCACATAGAGCACCTCGGCGGCGAGCGGGCTCGAGAGCGTCAGCAGGAGCGTGTGAAGCGCGACGAACTGCGCGGCCGTGACGGCGATCCAGGAGACCGCAATGATGACGCCCGCCCAGCGCTCAGCATTCCTGCCCGCCACGACGCCGACCACCTCGGGAAGCGTAACGGCGGGAAGCGCACGAATCTTCGGAGCGATCCATCCGTGAAGAAGAAGGCCGACCGCACCTACGCCGAGCCACCAGAAGGCGCCCGAACCAATCTTCTGCGCGAGGCTTCCCATGCCGAGCGTTGCGGACCCGCCAATGATGGTGCTCACGAGAGAGAGCGCGCAGAGAAGCGCGCCTGCTCGGCCGCCGCTCGTAAGAAAGGCGCGCCCCGAGCTCGAATGTCGCTCCCCGCAGAAGCCGAACCACATCAGAACGATCAGATAAATGAGCACAAGGCCTGTAAGCATGTTCACGACGATTTCTTCCTTTCCATTGTTTCAGGCAGACCGACTCAGACAAGCGAGAGCGTGCCCGCCGCCACGACGACGTAGCGCAGAAGCTTTCCCACGGCCACCCAGACTGCACAGCTTGCAGCAGGCATCCTGAGCCAGCCCGCCGCAAGCGGCAGGGCGTCTCCCACGACGGGCAGCCACGACAGAAGCAGCGCGGGCGCTCCCCATCGCCTGAGCCACACAAGCGCCCTGTCCGTCTTCTCCCTTTCGGGAATCAGTCGACCGATGAGCCACGTGGTCATCGCGCCGAGCGTATTGCCTGCCGTTGCAAGGAGCACGAGACGACAGAGGCGGGGCGTGTCGTCAGGCGTTTGCGACAGCGCCCCTGCCAGGAGCGCCTCGGATCCGCCAGGCATCAGCGTCGAGGAAATGAAGGCACTCGCGAAAACCGCAGCCTCGGCCCCTGCGCCCGACAGCCATTCAAAAAGAAAGTCCTGCATCGGACGCGGCTCCTTCGTGGGAATTCAAAAAACGAAACGCCGCTCCCAACAGGAGAGCGAGGTTCCGATTATAGCCTGAAGCAGGGACCGTCCTTTCAGTCCCTGCTCATGTACAGGGTCAGAGACGGATGCGCTTCGTCGTTTCAGGATCGAACCAGTACACGTGTTCCGCCGAGAACTCGAGTCCCGCCCTGATGCCCACTTCCGGGATGTACATGTGGTTGTCGACGCGGAAGACCACGTTCTGCCCCAGCAGGACGCCGTGGATCAGATGATCGGCGCCGAGGGCCTCGACCGTCTCCACCTCGAAGGCGGCGAGTCCGCCCTCGGGACGGAGCGTCACGTGTTCGGGCCGCACGCCGAGCACCACCGCCCTGCCGGCAAGTGCCGTGCAGGGTTCGGGCAGCGACAGGACACCCGAATCGTGCTCGAAGTGACTGCCGTCTGCGGAGACGCGGCCGTGAACAAGGTTCATCGGAGGAGAGCCGATAAAGTTCGCGACGAACATCGTCTCGGGATCGTCATAGACCTCCTGAGGCGTGCCAACCTGCTCGGCGCGGCCTGCGTTCATCACGATCATGCGGTGGGCGAGCGTCATGGCCTCGACCTGATCGTGAGTGACGTAAAGACTCGTCGTCTTGAGACGACGGTGCAGCTTCTGGATCTGCAGGCGCGTCTGCACGCGCAGCTTTGCGTCGAGGTTCGAGAGCGGTTCGTCGAAGAGAAAGACGGAGGGCTCGCGCACGATCGCGCGGCCCATGGCGACGCGCTGGCGCTGGCCGCCGGAGAGCTGGCGAGGACGGCGCGCAAGCAGGCCTCCGAGTTCGAGCATCTTCGCGGCCTCGTTGACGCGACGCTCGATCTCGTCCTTGGGAACCCCGCGGATCTTGAGGCCGTAAGCCATGTTGTCGAAGACCGTCATGTGCGGGTAGAGCGCATAGTTCTGGAACACCATGGCGCAGTCGCGGTCCTTGGGTTCGAGATTGTTGACGACGCGCTCGCCGATGATGAGTTCGCCCGAGGTGATCTGCTCGAGGCCCGCCACCATGCGCAGCAGGGTCGACTTGCCGCAGCCCGACGGGCCCACGATCACGATGAACTCGCCGTCCCTGATGTCGAGCGAGATGCCGTGCACGACTGCCACGTCGCCGTAGCTCTTTCGGATGTCTTTGAATTGAATGTTAGCCATGTTGTCTGTCTCTTACTTTTCCGTGTCGACGAGGCCCTTGACGAACCAGCGCTGCATGACGGTCACCACGATGGCGGGCGGGATCATTGCAAGCATGGCCGTCGCCATGATGAGGTTCCATTCGTTGGCGGAGTCGCCGCCGCCGATCATGCGCTTGATGCCGATCACGATCGGGTACATGTCCTCGGACGTGGTCACAAGCAGCGGCCACAGGTACTGGTTCCAGCCGTAGATGAACTGAATCACGAACATTGCCGCGATGTTGGTGAGGGAAAGCGGCATCAGAATCGTGAAGAAGAAGCGCATCGGCCCGGCGCCGTCCATGCGGGCGGCTTCGGTGAGCTCGTCGGGAACGGTGAGGAAGAACTGCCTGAAGAGGAAGGTCGCCGTCGCTGACGCGATCACGGGAAGAATCAGGCCGCCCCAGCTGTCAAGAAGGTGCAGATCCGCCATCACTTCATAGGTAGGCGAGATGCGGACCTCGACGGGCAGCATCAGCGTGATGAAGATGAGCCAGAAGCAGAGCTTGCGGCCGGGGAACCTGAAGTAAACGATCGCGAAGGCCGAGACGAGCGAGATCAGGATCTTGCCGATCGAGATGCCCATGGCCATCATGAGCGAGACGAAGAGCATGCGCCCCACGGGGGCGCGCGAAGCGGTGCCGCCGCCCTCAGTGAGGATCTGCATGTAGTTTTCGATGAAGTGGGCGCCGGGAAGAAGGCTCATGGGCGCCTGTTCCACTTCGACGGCGGTCTGTGTCGACGCGACGAACGCCACGTAGACGGGGAAGACCACCACGATCACGCCCAGAATCAGAATCAGGTGCGTGAAGAAATTGAGCCAGGGACGATTTTCAACCATCTGTCGTCTCCCGTCAGTAGTTGACGCGCCGCTCGATGAAGCGGAACTGGATCACCGTGAGGATGATCACCATCACCATCAGGATGACGGACTGTGCGGCGGAGCCGCCGAAGTCCATGTTGCGGAAGCCGTCGACGAACACCTTGTAGACGAGAATGTTCGTGTCCTGCCCCGGACCGCCCATGGTCGTCGCATCGACGATGGCGAACGTGTCGAAGAACGCGTAGACGATGTTCATCACGAGCAGGAAGAAGGTCGTGGGCGACAGCAGCGGGAAGACCACCGTCCAGAAGCGGCGGAAGGGACCCGCGCCGTCCATGGCCGCCGCCTCGAGCAGCGACTTCGGAATGGCCTGCAGACCTGCGAGGAAGAAGATGAAGTTGTAGCTCACCTGCTTCCAGACCGCCGCGATGACGAGAAGCGTCAGGGCCTGGTCCGCGTCGACCAGATAGTTCCAGTCGATGCCGAACATGCGCATCACGTAGGAGAGAACGCCGAGCGTCGGATTGAAGATGAACATCCAGAGGACGCCCGCCACGGCGGGGGCGACGGCGTACGGCACGATGAGGAAGGTCTTGTAGGCCGAGGCGCCGCGCAGCACGCGGTCCGCACAGACGGCAAGCAGAAGGCTGATCGCAAGGCCGAGGAAGGCCACGAGCGCCGAGAAGACCATCGTGATCTTGAAGCTCGAGACATAGTTCGGGTCGGACAGAAGCGTTTCAAAGTTCTGAAGACCCACGAATTCCGTGCTGAGCCCGAAGGGATCCTGCATCAGCACCGACTGGTAGATGGCCTGGCCGGCGGGCAGGAAGAAGAAGATGAGCGTAATGGCGAGCTGCGGCGCCACCAGCAGGTAGGGCAGCCAGCGGTTTTGGAATACGACTCGTTTTTCCACGTTGTTGACTCTGAGGATATTAAAAACCTAACCGCAAGCATCCCGCAAGACGGCAGGGCCGTGTGCCCTGACGTCTTCGGGATGCGGTATCGCAGCAGGACAGACGCCTTCAGGGGTTCGAGGGCGTCCGCGAGCTGTCGTCGGAAAGGGCTCGTGCTTACTTCGTCACGCGTTCAAAGCGGACGAGCTGCTCGTTGCCGCGGCGGACGACGGCATCAAGGGCCTCCTTGGCGGTCGCCTTGCCGGACCAGATCTTTTCGAATTCCTCGTCAACGATCGTGCGGATGTTGGGCAGGTAGCCGAGACGAATGCCGCGGCTCTTGTCGGTCGTCTTGAGCATCTGCTTGACGGCGACGTCTGCGCCCGGATTCTTTTCGTAGTAGCCGCTGGCCTTGGCGATTTCAAAGGCCTTCTGCGTCACCGGGAGATAGCCCGTGCGCATGTGGTTGTTCGCCTGAACCTGCGGGTCGGAGAGGTAGTGGAAGAACTCGGCGACGCAGCGGTTCTGCTCGTCGGACTTGCCTGCCATGGCCCAGAGCGAGGCGCCGCCGATAGCGGTGTTCTGCGGAGCATCAGGCACGCCCTCGTAGTAGGGCATCGGCATCGTCATGTACTCGAACTTCGCGTTGCGGCGGATGTTGCCGAGCGAGCCCGAGGAGCCCATGTTGATCGCGCATTCGCCCGAGTAGAAGGTGGCGTCGGCAAGATTGCCGCGGCCCTTGTAGACGAAGGTGCCTTCCTTGGCCATGCGGGCCAGATTTTCAAGATGGCGCTGATGGAGCGGAGAGTTGACCATGAGGCGCGCGCCCGTGCCGCCGAAGCCGTTGTTGAGCGTGGCGTACTCGACGTTGTGCCAGGTGGAGAAGCTCTCGAGCTGGGTCCAGCCCATCCAGGAAGTGGTCATCGGGCAGGTTTCGCCCGCGGCCTTGAGGGCCTTGGCGGCCTTTTCAATCTCAGGCCAGGTGCGCGGGAGCTTGTCCGGCTCGGTCGGCAGGCCTGCGTTCTTGAACTTGGTGAGATTGAGGTAGAGAACGGTGGTGGAGGAGTTGAACGGATAGCTGAGCATCCTGCCGTCGGCCGTGGAATAGTAGCCGTAGACGGCAGGGATGTAGTCCTTGGGATTGAATTCGTAGCCTGCCTTGTCGAGAAGCTCGCCGACAGGAACAATGGCACCCTTGCTGAACATCATGGTTGCCGTGCCGACTTCAAACACCTGAAGAATGTTCGGGGAGCGTCCTGCGCGGTGGGCTGCGATGCCCGACGTCATCGTCTGGTCGTAGGTGCCCTTGTACGTGGACGTGAGATGACACTGCGGGGTCTTGGCGTTGAAGTCCTTGGTCACGTCGGCAACCCAGTCGCCGAGCGTATTGGCCATCGCATGCCACATCGTGATTTCAGTGGGAGCGGCGGAGGCCGCGCCCGCGGCCATAAGGGAAGCCGCCATCACGCCGGCAGCGACAAACTTTTTGCTCATGCTGTTCTCCTTTGAGCAGAGGGGGCCTTTGCCAGGCGCCGTCAGCAGCATCCGTCACCGGTCTCCGAGGGCACTTCCATGAAGGAGGAAAGGCAAACTCCTTGGACGAAAAGCCTTCGCCCGATTTTGGATCATAGGGGATGCCCCCTCCCCTGTCCATACGCCGATCGGTGGATGCGCCTACCACCAGATGCTGAAGCCGCCTCCAAAGTGCGCTCTGGCAGGCCTTCGCGGCATCATGATGGGATTTTCCCTACGAAAGGCGTTTTCTGCATCCAACTGCCTCAAACGGCGCACTTCGCCGAATAGTCGCGCGGTCCGAAGACGGCCCTGCCGACCCTCACCATGGTCGCGCCCTCCGACACCGCCTCGTCCATGTCGGCGCTCATGCCCATGGAAAGCGTGTCCATGCCGGGGTGCTTCACACGGAGCCGCTCGAAGAGTGCGCGCATGGCCGCAAGGGGCCTTCGACGAGATTCGCTGTCCGCCGCCGGCGCGGGAATCGCCATCAGCCCCCTTAGCCTCAGACCCGGATAGCCGGCGATCTCGTCCGCGAAGGCCTCGACTTCGGAAGGCGCAACCCCCGACTTCGTCTCCTCTCCGTCGATGTTGACCTCGATCAGAATGTTGAGGGGCGGCATGCCAGCGGGTCTTTGAGCGGAAAGCCGCGACGCAATGCGAAGGCGGTCGACGGACTGAACCCAGTCGAAGTGCTCGGCGACGAGGCGGGTTTTGTTGGCCTGAAGCGGCCCGATGAAGTGCCACTCGCCGGGATCCTCCGGATGCACCGCACGAAAGTGCACGATCTTCTCCACCCCTTCCTGAACGTAGTTTTCCCCGAACGCCCTCTGACCGCAGGCATAGGCCTCCTCGCAGGCCTCGACGGGAAAGGTCTTCCCGACGGCAATGAGCCTGACGGAGCCCGCAGGCCTGCCCGCCGCACGCTCCGCGGCCGCAAGTTCCCCCCGCACCCGTTCCAGTCGTTCGGGCAGTCCCGGCTTGAGTTCGCTCACGATGCATTCTCCTGAAAGCTGTTCGAAGGAAAGGCGTCCTTCGTGCGCAACGACAGTCTAGCAAGGGTGGCGGCGCATCGGCATCGCACGAAGATTGACGATTTCTTGACCTCCGTCAAATTTTCAAATGCATCATTTTTCGGATTTGATCCTCTCGAAGCCCCCTCCGAACAGCCGTCCCCGCCGTTCTGACGCAAACGCAGCTCACGCTGTCTTTTACGCAAACTGAAGCCCGGAGCGGATTTGCGAAGGCGCACAACTTGCGACACACTGCATCCTTTCATGATCCTGCAAAGACACGCAACCAACCACCAAAACAAATCTTTTACTTACTCTTCAACAAGATAGCAAGAATAAAATACAAGTGGATCACGCCAGAGGATCACGAGTCGATACGCAACAGACAGACTCAAAGTACACTGACCTTACGACGACAGCATCGTTCAAGTGTTACGTTCAAGCAAATTCAGGAGTACCAGCATGTCGACCGCCGCAGTCCTTTCCGACTTTTTCACCGCAGCCCTGAGAGAGGCTCGTTCCGAACGCCCTGCCAGCCTTGCAAGCCGCATTCCCGCGCTCGACGAACTGACGGAGGGCGGCTTTCCCGTGAACGCCCTGACCGAGCTTTTCATTCCGCACGCCGGCATCGGAGAGGTCCGCATGCTGCTTCCCGCTCTGGCATCCCTGAAGCACGTCACCTGGGTGCTGCCCTGCGACTCGGAGGCGGCTCCCTACGCGCCCGCCCTTGCCGACGCCGGCCTCGATCTTGACCGACAGCTCTTTTCCATTCCCTCTACGCCTGAAGAGGCCTTCTGGTGCGCGGAACAGGCCGCCGCCAGCGGAGAAACCTCGGCCGTCGTCGTCTGGCTCAATCCGCTCGTTCACGGGAAGGACGGTGCGGCCCTCGCAAGGCTCGACATGGCCGCGCACTCGACGGGCACGACGATCTTCCTCATCCGCCCCTCGAGCATGGCCTGCACGCCGTCCCCTGCCGAACTCCGTCTGATGCTGCGGCCGGGCAGGTCCGGCACCGTACACGTTCGAGCTACGCGACGCGGCGCATTCTTCGACCGCACGCGGGAAGCAGACGTCAGTCTGGAGGAAAGGCCCCTCGTTCCCGCCCCGCGCGCATGCCGCCGCAAAGTGCAACAGGCTCTCGCCTCGGCCCGTCTCTCTCCCGCCTGCTGAACGCAGCCCTCATGCTCGTCCATCAAGGAGTCCAGCTCATGAACATCGCCACCTGCGCCAAAACATCCCTCAAAGCCGTCGTCAGCGTCCCCGTCGGCATCCGTCTGCAGGAACTTCCCTCAATGGTCAAAAGTCTCTGCGCAGGGATTGCGGGCAACGCCGACTGCTCAGGCGGCGAACTCACTCTCACGCTCGAGGGGCTGGACGAAACCCGCAGGATCGTCGTCAGCGTCAATAACGGCAGCGCACGCGCCTTCACCGACGTCCTGACCGACCGACTGATCCGCACGCCCATTCCGGGAAGCCTGCGACGCATGACGCTCTCGCTTGAGCCCGAAATCTCTGATCTCATCAGGGACACGCCGAACGCTTCCGTCCCGACGGGGCTTGCCGCCCGACTTCAGGCACGCCTTGGTCCGGGACGCGTCTTCCGTCTCAGCAACCTCGATGAAGGCCTTCCCTCCACCTCGAGCCGTCTTGCTCCCGTTGCGGACGCCTTTGCGCGCAAGCCCATGAGCGCTCCTGCCGGCAAAGCAGACGTGAGGCCCACGATGCTTCTCTCTGATCCGCTACCGCTCCACGCTTCGGACGATGGACTTGCATGGCGTCAAGAGTCCCTGCATCTGGTTGATGGTCCCGTGCGCCATGCCGACGACTCGGAGATCCGCGACTACTTTGTGGCCGAAAGTTCGAGCGGCCGCCGCGTCTGGCTTTACCGAACGGAGGATTCCGACAAGACGGAGGTCCGCTGGCACCTCCACGGGTTCTTTTCCTGAACCTATAATGAGCGGACTTCAATCCTCAGCAAGGGATCCGAGCCCGTGAAAGAACCCATTCTGCTGCACAGCTGCTGCGCGCCCTGTTCCTCCGCCATTCTCGAATGGCTTCTGCAGAACGACTACGCGCCTCACGTCTACTACTTCAATCCCAACATATTTCCTGAAGAGGAGTATCTCGTTCGCAAGAACGAGTGCATCCGCTACTGTGAAAAGCTTGCCGTTCCGTTCACGGACGGCGACTGGGACCACGCAGGCTGGCGCAACGCCGTCAAGGGACACGAATGCGATCCAGAACGCGGCGAACGCTGCAGGCTGTGTTTCGGCGTGCGCATGAGGGCCACCGCCGCCATGGCCGCAAAGCTCGGCATCAGGCGCTTTACGACAACCCTCGCAGGAAGCCGCTGGAAGCGCCTTGATCAGATTCGAGAGGCCGCGCTCGAAGCGGCTGCCCTGCACCCCGGCACCACCTACTGGGATCAGAACTGGCGCAAGGGCGGTCTGCAGGAGCGCAGGGGCGAGATCCTCAGAGAGGAAAACTTCTACAACCAGCTCTGGTGCGGCTGCGAATTCTCCATGGGACATCTTCGAGAACGCGATCCCTCCGACCTTCCCGCCCACATGAAGCCTTATCTTGAAGCACTGGGGCTTACGGGAAAGGGCTGACAAGTTTCAATGGACAGCGGGCCCGCAGTCTTCTCGGCTGCGGGCCCGCTGTCATTTCAATCCGGGTGTTTACTTCTCGTTGAGAAGCCCCTTCCTGACCTTGTAGTCGGCGAGCGCCCTCTGGGCTCTGGCCGCATCGGCCATCTTTTTGGAAAGCCCCGTGCAGGCATCCTCAGGCACCATGCGGTCATTCTCCCAGCGATAGCAGGTCACGCTTCCGTTGTCCCTGATCTCGGCGGCACCCCAGCTGCCCGCTGCGATGCCCGTATAGGAAACGATGAGGTCCATCGATTCGTTGGCAAACAGGTTGCGGCCTTCGTGAATTTCGGGCGTCCTGCCCAACACGACGCCTGCAATCGTCGGGAAGATGTCGCGATGCCCCGCCCAACGCGTGACGTCGACCTTCCCGGCGTCAGCCTCAAGGCTCTCTGGCGCCCAGATCAGAATCGGAACGCCATGCAAATGATGGGCGTAGCCGCCTGCGTACGACATGCGAAGATTGTGGTCGCCGGTCGCCACGATCAGAAGCTCGCGCTTGAGCGCGCCGCGTCTCATGTCATGCACGAATCCGCCCAGAGCATTGGCCGCGTACTGATAGGTTTCAAGAGAACCCGTCAGGATGTCGTACCTGTTGTCCGTGATGAAGGGCGGCAACTCCTTGTAGGAAACGGGATTGACCTTGACGCCGTCGGGCACCCTGTGCGGCGGATGATTGGCGGTGGAGAGCATCACGATAAAGAGCTTCTCCCCCTTCTGGTCCGCCTCCTTCAGAATCTCCTCCGCACGCTTGAACATCCAGGCGTCACCGACACCCCACGTGCCGTTCTCGACGCCGGGATAGCGGGACGACAGCTAGCCCGCACCGACAATCTCGTCGAAGCCCTGTTGCGGAAAATTGGTTTCGATCTGGCGCCAGGCCTCGGGACCCGCCGTCAAGAAGATCGTCCTGTAGCCCGCCTTCTTGTACTCAAGCATGCGGGAGAAATCGAAGACGTGCCGGCCGTAGCGGCTCTGCGTGATCGGATTCAGGGGAGAGTCGAAAAGCAGGCCCTCGAGCGTCGGGAAGGTTGCCTGTCCCACACACAGCGACTGCTTGAAGACAAGCGCCGAATCGAGTTCGCCTGCCAGAGCACCCAGCGTGTCGTTGACACCGGGCTTGTGCGACTCGAACACGTCACGCCCCATGGACTCCATGACGGCCAGAACAACATGAGGCTGCGACTTGAGCGGCTTGCTCTGAGGCAGTACAGGGCGAACCTCGGCAATGAGAGCCTCAGCATCTGATGCCTTGCCAAAGCCCATCTGCTGGAGGGCGGCAATGGCGCCGCCCTTGAGTTCAAGCACCTGCATGCCCTTTCGGGCCTCATGGAAGGCAGCCATGCCGTTGGGAACAGTGGCGTTGATGAAGGCGTTCTTCGTAACGGAATAGCTCTGGATTCGAAGCGGGAAGGTGCCCAAGCTACCGCGAATGACAAGCGCCATCACGACAATCGAAAGAATCGAAAGGACGCCGTAGGCGGCCCTGCCGACCCTGCGCTCACGGCTGCGACCGAGAAGCATGGTGCACGCAAAGGGCAGAGCCGTGAAACCCGCCAGACAAAGCAGGTAGGTGAACACGGGCCAGTCCTTCATGATCGTGATGACGATCGCCTTCGTGTCGTCCTGAAGGAAGCCGAAGATGATAGGGCTGATGGGCGTTGCGTAGAAGCCGTAAAAGCCGAAGTTGATGACCGTCAGAAGCGCCGTCACAAACATGCCCACGAAGGCAAGAATGCGCGCCAGCTTCCAGAAGAAGGCCTTCCAGTAGGAAAGGAGAACGCAGATCCAGGCGGGCAGTAGCAGGATTGCCAGCCACTTGGCATCAACGCGAAGCCCCATCACCATTGCAGGTGCAAAGTCGCTCAGAAAGCCGAGATCGTCGTTTTTATAGGCGAAGAAGAAGACGATTCTCGCAATCGTCAGCAGAAGGAGTGCGGCGATGCCGAAAGCCGCTGCCCGGGCGCACCGCCCGAGCCAGTTAAAGGATTCTGTCATTGTCCGAAAGAGCCGTTGAATCATTGCAGGACCCGCATGGCACCGTGCCGTTGCAGGCCAAAGGGTGCATTCTACTTAGGCGCGAACTTTTTTTCAGTTCACAGGGCGATCATTTTTCCCCAAGAACGACGCCTTTCTGCACGAAACCTCCTCAATCTGTTGCGCTCCGAGCACGTCACGCTCCGGCCATGGCGAGTTCGGAAAGTATTTTTTGCCAAATTCGGAGAATAGGCGGAAAATTTCGGGATGCACATTCGCGGTCCCCGAATTCAGGAGGGACCGCCCATCACCAAGGCAACAACAATGAACGTTTTCCTCCTCATTGCGGCGGCAATCATCCTCATCGTCGTCCTGCTTCGCTTCAAGTGTCCGATCGGACCGGCCATTCTGGCCGGCGGCGCCCTTCTCTGGCTCTTTGAAGACCCCACTCTGCGCGCCCTCACCGAAGCCGGTCACGACATGCTAACGATGAACCGCACCTACGACCTCCTCTTTGCGCTCTACTTCGTGATGTGCCTTGAAATCCAGCTCCGCAGATCCGGCACGCTCAAGGGCATGGTCGACGCGCTCAACCGCTTCTTCTCCTCGACGAAAGTCGTCATCTCCAGCATGCCCGCCTTCCTTGGTCTTCTGCCCTCTGTCGGCGGCGCACGCTTTTCCGCTCCGATCGTCGAGACGGCCTGCGAAGGTATGGACATCAAGCCCGAAAGCAAGGCCGCCATCAACTTCTGGTTCCGCCACATCTGCGAGTTCGCCAGCCCCATCATTCCCGGCATGATCCTCGGCTGCGCCATCGCTCACGTGAGCGTCGCCGATCTCGTCATCCATCTTTTCTGGATGTCCGTCGTCGCCTTCGCCACAGGCTGGTTCGTCATGGTCCGCCCGCTCAAGTTTGAGGAAAAGCGCCGCAAGGCCGAACTGTCGTCCGAGCAGCGCAGGACAGACCTCATCAACGTCGTGCTCGCCATCGCGCCCGTGCTTCTGAGCGTCGTTCTCATGATGGCCTTCAATCTCTCCGCCGCCCTCGCCATGGGCGCCGTGGTCGTGCTGCTCATCCCCGTACTTCTGATGATGAAGCGCGGCGTGAGCGTCAAGGACGTGTTCGTCGGCGCCGCCGACTGGCGTCTTCTCCTCAACGTCGGCTGCATCCTCTTCTTCATCCAGCTTCTTGAGGCCACGGGCATCCTGCACCAGATCATCACCTGCTTCGAAGGCTCGGCGCTTCCCGTGCCCGTCATCATCGCACTCACGAGCTTCGTCATCGGCATCCTCACCGGCATGAGCCAGGGCCACGTTGCCATCGTGATGCCGATCGTGGCGGGCCTCATGCCCGGCTCTCTTGATCTGGCCGGCGTCGCCATGGTCTTCGGTGTCGCAGGCCAGATGATCACGCCCACCCACGTCTGCCTCACGATCACGATCGACTACTTCAAGTCGGACTTCTTCAAGACGCTGGTGCCCGTCATCCTTGCGGAAGCCATCGTTCTCGTCGTCTTCTCGGCCTGGACCTGGCTCACCTGGACTGCCTGACCGCATCCCTGATCCATCAGGCGGGGCCTGACGCTCACACGCGTCGGGCCCCTTTCTTTCCCCGCACTTCCTGATTTGACTTCCGCTTAACGTCAGTATCAGCAAACGGGGTAAAATATTGACTTTGTTCAGCTTTCAAGCCGCGCGTCCAACCCCGCGCGCGTCCGCTCCTCCGCGCCCGAAGCCGCAGCGCTCAGGCGGGACCCTTTTCAAACAACGAGTTTTAGTGATGAAGACGATTCGCACCCGCATTGCACCGAGCCCCACGGGCATGATGCATCTCGGCACCGCCCGCACGGCCATCTACTGCTGGGCCGTCGCCCGCCACTTCGGCGGCAAGTTCCTGCTTCGCATCGAGGACACCGATCAGGTCCGCTCCACGAAGGAGGCCGTTCAGGTCATTCTCGACGGCATGAAGTGGCTCAACCTCGACTACGACGAGGGTCCCGTCTATCAGATGGACCGCCTCGAGCGCTACCGCGAAGTCGTCGACCAGATGCTTGCCGACGGCCGCGCTTACTACTGCTACGCCACGCCCGAAGAGCTCGACGCCATGCGCGAAGAACAGAAGGCCAAGGGCCTCAAGCCCCGCTATGACGGTCGCTGGCGTCCTGAGAACTGTCAGGGCAAGCCCATCCCCGAAGGTGTGAAGCCGGTCATCCGCTTCCGTAATCCCGATGAAGGCGCCGTCACCTGGAACGACGCCGTCTACGGCACGATCACAGTCTCCAACAGCGAACTTGACGACCTGATCATCATGCGCAACGGCATTCCCACGTACAACTTCGCCGTCGTCGTCGACGACTGGGACATGGAAGTGAGCCACGTGATCCGCGGCGCTGACCACATCAACAACACCCCGCGCCAGATCAACATCTACCGCGCGCTCGGCGCTGAAGTGCCCGTCTTCGCCCACCTGCCGCTCATCAACGGTCAGGACGGTCAGAAGCTCTCGAAGCGCCACGGCACCGTCTCCGTGCTCGAATACGAACGTCAGGGCTACCTCCCCGAAGCCGTCTTCAACTATCTCGCCCGCCTGGGCTGGGGCCACGGCAACATGGAGAAGTTCACCCGCGAGGAGCTCGCCGAAGTGTTCGAGCTCTCCGACTGCTCCCGTGCCGCCGCCCGCATCGACTGGAAGAAGTTCGACTGGCTCAACCAGCAGTACATGAAGGAAGCCGACGCGAATCGTCTGGCCGATCTCACGAAGGCCCGCATCGAGGCCCGCGGCGGCAAGGTTGAAGGCGGTCCCGATCTCGCGGCCGTCTGCGAACTGCTGAAATCCCGCTCCGCCACTCTCGAAAAGCTGGCCGACGCCGCCCTCTTCTTCTACGTTGAACCCAAGGTCAACGAAGAGGAAGCCGCCAAGGTCCTCGCCGACGGCGGTCGCGAAGCCCTCAAGCTCTTCGGTGAAAAGCTCGAGGCCATCTCCGACGTTACGCCTGAGGCCGTCTACGGCTGCATTCAGGCCGTGATGGAGGAGCAGGGTATTGCGATGAAGGTGCTCGCCAACCCGCTCCGCGTCTGTGTCTGCGCCGCCGATCGCACGCCGCAGATCGACAAGACGCTCTGCCTCATCGGCAAGGAAGAAGTTCTCGCCCGCATCGCCCGCGCGCTCTGATTGCCGACAGAGGCAAAAGGCTGATCAGTTGAAGCTCAGTCCGCAAGCATGCGGACTGAGCTTTATTTTCATCCTTATTACGCAAAACATTGACTTAACGCAAATTCCGATCTGCAACTTCTGGAAAAACGGCGTATAGTTCATTCCCTACGAAACAACGTCCCTATCGTCTAGTGGTCCAGGACCGCAGCCTCTCACGTTGCTAACGCGGGTTCGAACCCCGCTGGGGACGCCAACTCAACCTCCGCAGTATCTTGAACTGACGGAGGTTTTGTTTTATCCGGCAAGCCCTCTCCTCCCGCCGCTTTTCTCCCCGACATTCTTTTCTCCCGCTCATCTGCCTGATCTTCCCTCTCCCAACGCAAACCAAACCGCCGCCTGAAACACTTCTCAGGCAGCGGAAACAGAGACGTCAACGGGAGTTATACCATCAGAGACCGCCCGCAAGCAGGGCGAGAACGCCGCCATGGGCGCGCGTGCGAACACCGTGCACGGGTTTGCGCACGGTTTGAACGGAGGAAGTGCGGGAGGAACGACTGGAACGAGGCTTTTCGCCCGCCTTGCGCACGCTGACGCTGCCGTCGGCTTCAACGACGAACTCCACGCAGGAGCAGCCTTCCTCGAGTCCGAGAAAGTCACGAATTTCCTTGGGGATCGTGACCTGCCCCTTGATGGTAAGACGATGCGACATATGCTTCTCCTTCATGCAGATAAATGTTGATGGATGTGCATGCCGCGGAGCTTTTTCGGTCAGGGGCCTCATCCTCGATGAAGCTCCGGTCCTGATGCGAAAAAGCCTCCCGCAGCGTACACGCATGTCGAGAGGCATTGCCATTCTCCGTATGTTTGTCGGTGCGCGATGAGCTACCGGCCACATGGCCTCCCGCGGAGGCCACCACCTTGCCCGGAGGCGGGCAGGTTGGCGTGAGGGCTTTTAGGAAAGTCCTCATCTCTTCATGCTGTCGAATTAATATACACGTCCGAGGCACTTCGTCGCAACACGCCTACCATGGATAGGTGATGGACAAAGTGCCTAGACGAGCTGATCATTTCGATCAATCGCGTCGACGGGGAAAGCCGCAAAGCAGAACCGCCGCCTGTCGGGGCTTTCGAACGGTCTCGCGCTCGAAGACTCGAAGCTCTTCGGGCTTGCCCGAAGCGCCGCTGCGCTCACGATAGGGCGTGTCGAAGATCGGATCTCGGTTGCGGTGGGAGGGCGGCACATATGCACGGGCACGCTCCTTGGCGAGACGTTCATCCTCGGGCGTATCGACGCGCTCGATCTCTCGCTCGCCACGTCGTTCGGGACGCTCTCCTGAGGCGCGGCGCATTTCCGAACGAGCCTGACGCGAGAGCGGGCGCAGGGGCTTCTGTTCGAAGGTCTGCTTCGTGAGCTTCTCGATGGCGTCGACAAGACGGCCGTCTTCGCGCGTCGCGAGCATGATGGCAAGGCCGTGGGAACCGGCTCGACCGGTACGGCCGATGCGGTGCACGTAGTCCTCGGCGCTGAACGGAACATCATAGTTGATGACGCAGGGCAACTCCTTGATGTCCAGACCTCGCGCCGCGACGTCGGTCGCAACGAGAACATGGATGGCGCCCGACTTGAAGCCGTCGAGCGCCGCCTGACGCTCCTCCTGCGTCTTGTCGCCGTGAATGGCGTCTGCATTGATCCCGACGCGCTCAAGCGTGCGGGCAAGGCGACGGCAGGTGATCTTCGCGTTGACGAAGACGATGACCTGCTCGAGCGGCTTGTTTTCGGGACCTCGCGTCTTGAGGATGTCGATCAGCACGTCCGTCTTCTCGCGATCCGCGACCTGAAAGACCTCCTGAGTAACCGTGTCGGCCGTCTGATTCTGACGGGCGACTTCGATCATGAACGGATCGGGCTTGAGGAAGTTCTTCGCGAGCCTGGCGATGTCGGGCGAGAACGTAGCCGAAAACATCAGACTCTGACGGTTGGCCGGCAGAAACTTGAGGATGCGGCTGATGTCAGGCAGGAAGCCCATGTCGAGCATGCGGTCAGCCTCGTCGAGCACGACGACCTCGACCTGAGAGAGATTCGTCGCGCGCTGCTCGATATGGTCAAGCAGACGGCCCGGCGTCGCCGTCAGAATTTCGACGCCGCGGCGGAGCATGTCGGACTGCGGACGAATGTCGACGCCGCCGTAGACCACACCGACGCGCAACGGCGTGTCCGCCGCATACTGCGTCATGTTGGCAGAGACCTGATCGGCCAGCTCGCGCGTAGGCGTCAGAATGAGCGCGCGCACGGGATGACGGGCGGGCGACATCGAGGTGTTCGCATGCGGAAGAATGCGGGCGATGAGCGGGAGACCGAAGCTCGCCGTCTTGCCCGTGCCCGTCTGGGCTGCGCCCATCACGTCTCCCCCCTTCATCACCACGGGAATGGCCTGAAGCTGAATCGGCGTCGGCTCCTTGTAGCCGATGCGTTCGATGGCGGACATGATGCGGGAGTCGAGATTGAATTGTGCGAACGATGACATGCTGCTGGCGTTCTCTTGGAATGGCTCTTGAGTGTGGGCGGCGTCGCAAGGGCACTTGCTGAACGCCTGAAAACCGTTATTTTAGCGGGATTCCGCACGTGGCGCAGTTTTCGGCCACCCGCATCAGGGCGGCGCGTCCTCCCGAAAACGCGAAAAGGCTCCCGAAGGAGCCTTTTCAGGCGACTCCGCACGAGGCGGAGTCAAGGGGATCAGTTCTCAGTCAGGTAGTCGCGCAGACGTTCCTGGAACTCGGGACTGCGAAGCTTGCGGATGGCCGCCGACTCGATCTGGCGGACGCGCTCGCGCGTAAGACCGAGCGCATGGCCGACTTCCTCAAGCGTGTGGTCCTTGTTCGTACCGATGCCGTAGCGCAGGCGAAGCACCTGAGCCTCACGGGGAGCGAGATCGTCAAGCGACTTCTTGATGCATTCGATCATCGAACGGTCCTGGAAGGCACGGCTCGGATCGTCATGTTCATCGCCGCGCACGAAGTCGAGCTTCGTCGCATCCTCGTCATCACCGATTGGTGCGTCGATGGACTCGACGCCGCGCATGGCCTGCGTGAGAAGCTGCACCTTGGCGAGCGGAAGCTCGGCAAGATCGGCAAGCTCCTGCTCGGTCGGCTGCCGGCCGTGCTCCTGCAGGAAGTGCTGCTTGTGACGGCGGATCTTGTTGTAGGACTCCGTCATGTGGACCGGAATGCGGATGGTGTTGCCGAAGTCGGCCACGGCACGCGTGACGGACTGACGGACCCACCAGGTCGCATAGGTCGAGAACTTGTAGCCTCGGCGATACTCGAACTTGTCCACAGCCTTCATCAGACCAAGGTTGCCCTCCTGAATCAGGTCGGTCATCGCGAGACCGCGGTTGACATAGCCCTTGGCGATCGAGATCACCAGACGCAGGTTCGCCTCGATCATGCGGGCCTTGGCCTGCATGAGATTCGTCTGCGCAAGCTTGAGCAGACGGGCAAGTTCGCGCTGGCTGGCGATCGTCATCATCGCGCGCTCCTCGAAACCGCGCAGATGACGCTGCTCCTCGTGCAGAACGCCAAGGTTGCGCGCAACGGCAGGCGCCCACGGCGTCTCGCTCTCGGCGATGGCCTCAAAAAGCCCGTCGGCGGTCGGATCACCGTTGATCACGTCAAGCGTGGCGCGCTGTGGCATGCGGCACTGGTCGGCAAGAACCCTGCGGACGTTCTTGAGGGACGTCGTCACCTCGTCCATGTGCTTGGATATGTCCTCGGAGAGCTGCGTGACAACCTTCACGGAGAAGCGCACGGGCGCGAGGAGCTCGGCGATGGCGGCGCAGGCGGCCTTGTAGGCCTCGGCGTCGCCCTTCGGGCCGAAGTTGGCGCGAACGGTCTCAAGATGCCTGCCGCAATTCTCGAAGATGTCGAGCACGCGAGCGCGCATCTCCTCGAGCTGGTCGGCCGTCATGGCGGCGGCGCCGATGTCGGTGGCGATGTCGTCGCCGTCAGAGGAGACGGCGTCCACTTCCTCGAGGTTGTCCGTAAAGCCGTCGACGAGCGTGTCGACGGAGACGGACGTATCCTTGAGGGTTTCGGCCATCTTGCAAAGCTCGGCCACGGCCATCGGATACTGCACGAGCGTCGAGACAAGCCTGCCCGTGAACATTTCGATCGACTTGGCAACCTCGATTTCACCCGCACGGGTGAGAAGCTTGTGCGAGCCCACGCCGCGCAGATAGGCGCGGAGCGGATCCTTGGAGAGGCCTGCGGACTCCTCGGGCGTCAGCATGGCGGCGGCGTCATCCTCGTCGATGTCCTCGGCCTCGTCGACGCCGTTGCCGGTGATGAGAAGGTCGTCTTCGTCGGGACGCGTCTCGAACACCTTGATCGAAAGGCGGCCGAGCGCCTCCGTGATCTCCTGCACGTTTTCGGCCGTACGCACGGCGCTTTCAGGCAGGTGGTCGTTGATTTCCTCAACCGTCACCCAGCCGCGGGAGCGGCCGAGACGCACCAGAGCGCCGTAGCCATTGCCCGCCGTCACCGAACGGCGGCTGCCAGAAGCCGAACCCTGTTCCTCGGAACCTTCATCCTCCCACTTGTCGAGTTCTGCGGCTTCATCGTCGATGGAAGAGTCCTCCTCCATTTCGTCGATGTCGTCATCATTCTCAAAAGCGTCTTCGTTCGTCTTCATCTGTTCCAATCTCTCGTTGGCGGGGCTCTTATTGTTGCAATTGCCCCGCTTCTTCCTAATTTCTCCGGACCGCCTCGGCGCCGCCCTTCTCCCGCATCCTCCTCTCGTCCGCCCGAATCATTCTGTCTTCTCGGGGCCTGCCGACTATCGGCCTGGGAGCCATGCATCCAGGGAAAAGCAGCCGGTCATCCTCGCAGCCCGGCGCTGCATCGATTATTTTTCGTCCTACGTCAGCGCGCTTCGTGCCGTCGTTGCCTGATCTCCCGTTCTCTTCCGGAGCAACGCGATCCTGCGCCTCCGGCGGTCCAGACCGCACGACGCCTTCCGCGACAGTGTCGGCAGACACCGTCATGGGCGAAAAAGGCGGATAGCTTAACACTGCGCCATACTCTTTTCAAGCAGAAAAAGCAACAAACGGCGAAACGCCGCCCGTCGCCCTCCCGTCAGGGCCTCCGAGCGGCACGGGCGCTGCATTTGAAAACGGGGAACGGCCTTAGCCGCTCCCCGTCATGCAAGGCATCAATCCTTTCCGTCGCCCTCGACGAAGCTTCTCAGCTTGTCGGCTCTAGACGGATGACGAAGCTTTCTGAGCGCCTTCGTCTCGATCTGGCGGATGCGTTCGCGCGTGACGTCGAACTGCTTGCCGACCTCCTCAAGCGTGTGGTCGGACTGCATCTCGATGCCGAAGCGCATGCGCAGAACCTTGGCCTCCCTCGGGGAAAGACTGTCGAGAACCTGACGGACGGTTTCGGAGAGGCTCGTGTTCTGAATGGCCTCGGCGGGCGCCACCGTCTGCGTGTCCTCAAGGAAGTCGCCGAGATGGGAATCGTCATCGTCGCCGATCGGTGTCTCCATCGAGATGGGCTCCTTGGCGATCTTCATAATCTTGAGAATTTTGTCCTCGGGCAGCTCCATCAGCTTCGCAAGCTCGCGGGAATCGGGCTCGACGCCCGTTTCCTGCAGGATCTGGCGCGTGATGCGATTCATGCGGTTGATCGTCTCGATCATGTGCACGGGAATGCGGATCGTACGGGCCTGGTCCGCGATCGAACGCGTGATGGCCTGACGGATCCACCAGGTGGCATAGGTCGAGAACTTGTAGCCGCGGCGGTACTCGAACTTGTCGACGGCTTTCATGAGGCCGACATTGCCCTCCTGAATGAGATCGAGGAACTGCAGGCCGCGGTTCGTGTACTTCTTCGCGATCGAGATGACGAGCCTGAGATTGGCCTCGGTCATCTCACGCTTGGCGTTGCGTGCCTTGGCCTCGCCCGTCGCCATCTGCTTGTAGGTATCAAAGAGCTCGGGCACGGTCATGCAGGCATTCGAGACCAGTTCGGCAAGCTTGCGCTGCTCCTCCTCAACCGTGGGCCTGAGGTGCTCGAGATAGGCGGCCTTTTCGGGATTGTCACGTACAATGGCGCTCATCCAGTCAAGATCGGTCGCATGATCGGCAAATGTTGCAAGGAACCACGTGCGGTCAAGCCCGACGCGGCGCACGAGCTCGTTGTAGATCGTCTTCTGGCGGGTGCGCACCTCGTCGATCGTCGTGCGAAGAAGCTCGCAGAGCTTGTCAGCGGTCTTGGCGGTGAAGCGCACGGCCATCAGCTCGCGCTGGATCGAATCCTTGAGCGGGTCGAGTCTGTCGCTGCCGTAACCCTCCTCGCGGACAACGGTCTTGAGCGTATTGAAATGCTCCTCCACGACGGCAAAGATCGCGAGGCTGCGCTGCTTCATGTCCTCGAGCTGGTCCACCGTCATGGCGGAGGCGCCCATGTCGGTCTCATCGTCGTTGTGGCCGAGCACGTTGCCCGTATCATCCGCAGCAACGAGGCCGTCGACGATGTCGTCAATGGGCAGCGTGCCCTCGCGGATTTCATGCGCATAGCCGACGATCGCCGCCACGGTGACCGGGCAACGGGAGATGGCGAGCACCATGTGCTTCAGGCCGTCCTCGATGCGCTTGGAGATTTCGATTTCGCCTTCACGGGAAAGAAGCTCCACCGAGCCCATCTCGCGCATGTAGATGCGCACGGGGTCGGTCGTGCGGCCGAATTCGCTGTCGACGGTCGAGAGCGCGGCTTCGGCCTCCGCATCCGCATCCTCCTCGCTGGCAACGCTCTCGTTGCCCATCATGGCGAGCGTATCCTCGTCGGGAGCGGATTCAAAGACCTGAATATGCAGATTCGAAAGAATCGCCACGACGGTCTCGATCGCATCGTCATCGATCAGGCTGTTGGGCAGGTTGTCGTTGATTTCGCCGTAGGTGACATAGCCGCGCTCGCGCCCCATGCGGATGAGCGTGAAGAGCTTGGAACGGCGGTCCTCGGTGGAGTCCTCCTCGTCGGAGCCGTAACCGTTGAGAAGCGCCTTCTTGTCGCGGGCGCTGCGCGCCTTGCGCTTGCGGCGGCCGATCTGGGCGTCCGTCTCCGCCTCGCCGGCTTCATCGGCCTCGTCCTCTTCGGAAAGATCATCAGGCAGATCGGGAATGTCCTCCTCGTAGTCGACGTCGTCGTCAAGCACAGCGTCGAAGTCGCCCGTTCCATCGTCGTCGTATTCGGCCAGATCGTCCTCATCCGAGCGTCCCTTGGCCTTCGACTTCTTTGAAGCGGTCTTCCTACGCTTCGGCGCGGCCTTTGCGGCACCCGCCTCCTTTTCCTCGGTCCCCGCCTTCTTGCGGCGGGTGCGGCGGGGCTTGGCGGCCTCCTCTTCAGCGGCGGGAGCCGCTTCCTCGACGGCAGGGGCGGCTTCAGCGGCCTCGGCGGTCTTGCGGGTGCGGCGACGCACGGGCTTGGTCTTGGGGGCCTCCGCCTCTTCAGGGGCCTCCACGGAGAGCTTCAGACCGGCGGTTTCCAAGGTCGCGACCTCCTTCTCGGCGCGCTTTGCTGGGGCACGCCTCCTTTTGGGAGCCACCGTCTGAGGCGCCTGCTCCGTTTCATCCTGAGCCGCCTCATTCACCGTCGTCTTTTTGGATACAGCCATACCTGCCCTCTTCTGCTGAGACGGCGCGCATCTCTCTCACGCCGACTCCCTGCGCTGCGCACGACTGACTAGGCCGAGCGGCACGCGGATCAAACACGGAGACCCGGAGGCCTCCCTTCGCCGCTGCATGCGGAGCATGGCGCCCGTCGGGCGCCCTCCGACGCATCTTTTGCCCTGAATTCTTCCGGTCGAAAAACTCACGGCAAAATCCGCGTGTCGTCTCCACGTGATGTCATTCGCCAAACCGGGAGCCGATATGCTTTTTTCAAAGGTTTCAAAAAAGTACGTCTTTCCGCTTGACAAAGCAAAGGACAATGACTTAATCATTTTGCCACACCGCCTCCCGAAAGTGGAGGCGGCATAATGGCAATCCCTGCCTTCGAAGTCGTGTTTTTCCGTCAGAAAGCATGCTTTTAATCAAAAAAACGGCGGAAAATTCCGCCGTTTATGATGGTTTGTCCGAATAGGCACCCTCTGTCGGAGCCCTACCTCCTGCCCGCAAAGAGCCAGGGACAGCACACCCTCTCGAGCAGTCCGATGACGCCGTAGATCACGAGACCAAGAAGGCTCATGCCCAGAATGGCGTTGAACATGGAGAGCACGTCCCCCATGCCCCAGGCGTCCATGATGAGGTAGCCGAGCCCCGAGGTGGTTGCGAAGCTTTCGGCCAGAAAGAGCACCGCGACCGCCGTGCCGCTCGCCACCTTGAGGGAGGTGAAGAGCGCAGGGAGCGCTGCAGGAACATAGAGATGTCGGACGGCCTCGGCCGTCGTGCCGCCCATCGAGCGGAAGGCCTTGGCCCAGGAGGGATCGATGCTGAGCGCCCCCGCACGGATGATGACGAGCACCTGATAGCCCGTTGTAAGCGCAATGAGGAGAACGCGCGAGGCGTCTCCGAGCCCCACCAGCGTGAAGAACACGGGAAGCAATACGATCTTGGGCAGCGGATAAGTAATGAAGAGGAGCGGACTGCCCGCCAGATCCGCCGCACGGCAGTGTCCGAGCAGAAGTCCCAGAGGAAAGGCAACCGCGACGGCCGCAACAAGGCCGAGCGTCAGGCGCCAGAGGCTCACGAGGATGTGCCCCCAGAATTCAGGCGTGCCTAGAGACTCGGCGAAGAGCCTGATCGTGGCCACGGGATCGGGCAGAAGGTCGGGTCCGAGCGCAACCGCGCCCGCGTGCCAGCATCCGCCCAGAAAGAGAAAGCCGAGGATGTAGCGCATCACGATCATTCGTCCTCTCCGGAAGCGGCCGCCAGCCCCGCGTGAATGCGGCGCACGGTGTCGTAAAAGGCAGGCGAGGCCCTGTCGCCGCAGCCGAGCTCCTGCGAGTAGGCGGGATTTTCAAAGCATTCGGGCGCTCTGCGGCCGTGGGGCGCAAGCATCAGGACATGCGAACCGAGCGCAACGGCCTCGCTGATGTCGTGTGTCACCAGAATCACGCTGCATGGATGCCTGCGGCGGAGCGCCGTCAGGAAATCCTGCATGCGCGCGCGCAAAAGCGCGTCAAGAGCCGAGAAGGGCTCGTCCATGAAGAGAACCTGAGGCTGCACAATGAGCGCGCGGCCGAGCGCAAGACGCTGCCGCTGTCCTCCCGAAAGCTCGGAGGGAAAGCGCGACTCGAGCCCAGAGAGTCTGAGTTCGAAAAGCATGGCCGAGACACGCCCGGCCGAATCGGCGCAGCGTCCGGCGGAAAGCTCCAGTGGAAGCGCGAGGTTCTCCCTCACGCGCTTCCACGGAAAAAGACCGAGATGCTGCCAGACGAAGCTTGTGCGCATATCCTGAATCGAACGGACTCCGCCCTGAGGAAAGGTCCACCTGACCGTCCCCGAAATCGCAGGCCTCAGCCTCGCGAGAGCGGTGAGAAGCGTCGACTTCCCGCAACCGGACTCGCCGACGATGGCAAGCGAGGCCCCCGGCGGCAACGACAGATCCAGCCCCTCAATGACGGGCCTGCCGTCGTAGCCAAGCGTAAGCCCGTTGCAGGCCAGTCCCGGCGGCTCAAGCGCCTCTTCCCTTTGATTCTGCATGCGCACCTTCGAATTACGGACGGATCACCACGCTGTCGTAAGCGGGCACCGCCTTGATCATGTTCTTTCCGACCATCCATTCTCCCACGCGGCGCACGTCTTCGGCGCTCGGCAGGGGAGGCAGACCGTCATTCGTGCCGAACATGGAGAAGCGGACCATCGTGTAGTTCTGCGCAACGGGCGCAGGTAGCAGGCCCTTCTTCACCATGACGGCGCGGAAGCGGTCGGGCTCCGACTCGATGAGTCTGGCGGCGTCCGCCACGGCACCCCGGAAGGCGGCGACGGTCTTGTCGTCAAGCCTGTCCTTCTTGAGCGCAACGACGGCAAGCGCCTCGTTGAGACCGCGGTCATCCCAGATCACGCGTCCACCCTTCGCTTCGACGACGGAGACGAGCGGCTCGGGCAGCATGGCCGTCGCGGCCTTTCCGGTCTGAAGCATCTGAAGGCGGATCGGGATTTGCTTGACCTCAAGGTTCCTGAGCGCGCCGTCGGAAAGCTTTTCCTCAGCCTTCATGCGGTCGAGAAGGTAGTCGATGATCGTGGCGGAGCTCATGGCCGTCTCAGTGCCGTCGAGATCCTTGAGCGAGCGGATCTTCTCGGCGGCGGCAGGCGCGACGACGAGACCGAAGGCACGCTGTGCCCGGCTCGTATGGGTCGTCGTGAGAATCACGGCCTGGGGAACGCCGCGCTCATTCTGAGTGAAGACGTTCATCAGATCGCCGAAATGCCCGTCAAGGCGGCCCGCACGCATGGCGGCACCAAGTTCGAGAGCAGACTTGAAGGGAATCACCTCAACGTCAAGCCCTCTGGCCTTGAACAGCTTCTCGTCGGCCGCGGCGTGGATCACAATGGCGTCGGCGGCTGGAAGCACACCGATGCGAAGGGGCTCGGCGTCGACCGCCGCAGAAACCATCGTGCCGGCAGCCAGCAGGGCCGCCCATAAAATCTTCTTCAAAATGAGCTCCTTAGGGAAAAGCTAGTCGCGCCGGCGCGCGGCCTCCCCCGCCGTCACAGACCCACGTTGAGATCCGCGTCGGGATCTCCGGCGTCGTCATAGCGGTAGGGAGCTTCATCGTCGAACGGCACGTCGGGCGGCATGCCCGAGACGTCATATTCTTTCATACCATCGGGTACAAAATCAACCTTCTCATCCGAAAGCTCAGGCGGCAAGCTCTCCGCGAAGGCGGTGAAATCTCCCGCGGTACGCCCTGCGGCGCTTGCTGCCAGAGCCTCCCTCACGGCACTCGTTGAAACACGGGAGGCTCCCTGAGGCGCGGCCTGCGCGCCCGAGACAGAAGAAGTCCCCGTGTCGCCCCTGAGGAAGCGCTGCAGCTGCGCGACGATCGGATTGGACGAAAGAGGGGCGAACTCGCCGCCCGAAGGCTTTTCAGCCGCACGCTGGCTCTCGAACCTTGCCTGATTCTCAATGCGCAGGCGGTACTCGCGCTCCGCAAGACGGGCCTCGTCCGCAAGGCGCTGAAGCTCAGCCCTTCTGTCGTTGAGCCTGCGCATCGCGTCCATGTCCCTCGCCGCATCATGGGCGAGCATTTCGATGCGGGCCTTCGTGCGCTCGAGCTCGAGCTCGATGAAGGCCTTCCTTACCTCAAGACGGGCGCCCTCCTCGGGCGTGCCCGTCGAGAGCTCCTCGGTGAGGAGCTCCTCATAATAGGAAAGGCTGGCGCTCTCTCCGAGCCTCATGAGAAGGGAAGCAGGATTGACGCAGCCTCCTTCCTCGTCCTCGGCCGCCGCTGCGCGCCAGACCTCGATGATGCGTTCGGCGGCGGGATGCGTGCTCGACAGGAACTCCTCCTCGATCGAGTGGCTGAATTCGCTCACGAGATGAGGATAGGAAAGGAGGCACTGGAGCATGCGCTCCCTAACGTCCTTGACGCGAACTCGAGGCTCGGGTGCGGGCTTCGCGGGCCAGCGTGGAAAGCGGTCGTCACGCCTGCGGGCAAAGCCGCCACGGCCCTGCTGCCGGCCGCCATCGAAGGACGGCCTGGAGGGAGCGGCGCCGGCGAGCCCGTACTGGCGCTCGATGTCATCCGCCTGCAGGCGGGCGATGCCTGCGAGCTCGCGGATGAATGCAAGCCGCAGAATGGGAGCATGCTGCATCGAGAGCACCCAAGGCTTGGCCTCGGCCACGAGCTTCGCACGCTCCTCGGCGTACATGAGCTCCTTTCCTTCGAGAAGGAGCTTCTTCATGAAGTCCGTGAGTCCGTAGGCCTTTTCAATCTGGCGCTCGAACCCCTCCGCGCCCTCCGCCTTGATGAGGCTGTCGGGATCGTGCTCGGGCGGCAGAATGATGAAACCCGCCTTCTGCACGTCCGTGATGACAGGCAGGGCCGCCTCAAGCGCACGACGCGCGGCCTTGCGGCCGGCGGCGTCGCCGTCGAACGAGAAGTAGACGCTGTCGGTGAGCTTGAAGAGTTTCCTGACATGCTCGGGCGTGATCGACGTGCCGAGTGCGGCGACGGCCTCCTCGAACCCGGCCTGCGAAAGCTGGATCACGTCCATGTAGCCCTCGCAGACGATGGCGCGACCCTTGCCGTAGATCGCCTCCCTGCCCTCAAAATAACCGTAGAGTTCGCTGCCCTTGTGGTAGATCGGCGTTTCGGGACTGTTGAGGTACTTGGGCTGCTCGTCGCCGTTCATCGTGCGGGCACCGAAACCGATCACAAGGCCCTTGGCGTTGCGGATCGGGAACATGATGCGCCCTCTGAACGCATCGTAGCGCCTGTCGTTCCTGACGTTGACAAGACCGCACTCCTCAAGCGCCCTGTCGGAATACTTCTCTCCGAAAAGGGTCTGAAGGGGATGCCAGTCGTCGGGCGAATAGCCGAGACCGAACTTCGCGGCCGTGGCGGCCGAAATGCAGCGGTTCTTGAGGTAATCGGAGGCCCCAGCGTTCCGCCTGAGCTGCTCCGTGTAAAAGGCCGCGGCCTCTCCCATGTAGTCCGTGAGCGTGCGCGCCTTCTCGCGGGCTTTGATCTTTGCGGGCGAGCGGTCCTCGGGAACCTCCATCGAGTAGTAGCCCGCAAGCTTTCTCACCGCATCAGGGAATTCAAGCCCCTCGTACTTCATGATGAAGCCGATGGCGTTGCCCGCCTCACCGCAGCCGAAGCACTTGAAGAACTGCTTCGTCTGGCTCACCGAGAAGGACGGCGTCTTCTCTTTGTGGAAGGGACAGCAGCACATCCAGTTGCGCCCCGCCTTCTTCAAAGGGACGTAGCGGTTGATCACGTCGACGATGTCGGCGCGTTCAAGCAGTCCTGTGATAAAGCCCTCGGGAATCATGGATGGTCTTGCTAGGGGAAAAGGCGTGGATCTTCCGCCCGGAAGGGGCGGCGGGTAGGATTTTGATTATAGAGCCTTGAGCGGGCCGGCTCTCGGGTGCCTCCTGAGGGCGCCCAATAAAAAAGAAGGCCGCCCAAGAGAAACTCTTGAGCGGCATTCCTGCGTTATGAACGTGCGGCTTAGAGCAGCCGCACCCGCCATGCAGCGGACTTCGACTTAAGCGGTGAGCTTCGCCTTGACGAGAGCGCTGACCTTGCCCATGTCGGCACGGCCCGTCACCTTCGGCTTGACGATCGCCATCACCTTGCCCATCGCAGCCATGCCGGTCGCACCGATTTCGGCAACGGCAGCATCAATGACGGCAGCGATCTCCTCGTCGGAAAGTCCCTTCGGGAGATACGCTTCGAGCACCTTGATTTCGACCGATTCCTTGTCAGCGAGATCCTGACGGTCACCCGCCAGATACTGCTGCACGGAATCCTGACGCTGCTTGACCATCTTGGCGATCACCGAGAGGATCAGGGCATCGTCGGCCTCGATCTGTTCGTCGACCTCACGCTGCTTGATCGCGGCAAGGAGCAAGCGAATCGTGCTCAGACCCGCCGCGTCATGCGCACGCATGGCAGCCTTCATATCTTCGCGGATTCTGTCCTTAATCATCACCATCCTTCGTGAGGAAAAAATTGTTTGTCTGTGGAGCTTTGTGCCGCCGCCCAACCGACAGCACGGGGATCGGCGGCCTCCGGCCTCCAACGCCCGGGCAGAAACTCGAATTAGTAGAGCTTCTTGGGGAGCATCATGCTGCGCAGGCGCTTGTAGTGACGCTTGACGGCAGCAGCCTTCTTACGCTTACGTTCGGCGGTGGGCTTTTCGTAGAACTCGCGGGCGCGGAGTTCGGTAAGGAGACCAGACTTTTCGATGGTGCGCTTGAAGCGGCGGAGGGCAACTTCAAACGGTTCGTTTTCTTTAACGCGGATAGTAGGCATTAGAACCTAACCTCAGTAAACAGTGTGATGACCCGGAAATCAAATGGAAAGCCTCCGGCATCTCTGGTTCCGGGACAAGAGACGGAGGACGCAATCGAACAAAGACGGCCCCTGAGCGGAGCCGTCCGAATGTCGAGTCCGAGATTTTGACATAAAACACTGGGAAAATTCAAACCGAAGCACCATTTTTTTGCACGTCCACCGCAAAAAGGCTCTAGAATTTTCGGCACTATGCTAGTTCTCGGTATTGAATCCTCCTGCGACGAGACGGGAGCCGCCCTGATTTCCGACAAGGACGGCCTCCTCGCAGACGCCCTCTACTCCCAGATCGACATGCACCGCGCCTACGGCGGCGTCGTGCCCGAACTTGCGAGCCGCGACCACATCCGGCGCGCCGTCGCACTCGTCGACGAAGTGCTCGTGAAGGCGGGCAAGACCCGCGGAGACATCGACGCCGTCGCCGTGACGGAGGGCCCCGGACTTGCCGGCGCCCTGCTCGCAGGCGCGGGCGTTGCGCACGCCATCGGCTGGGCGCTCGATGTGCCCGTGCTCGGCGTGCACCACCTCGAGGGGCACCTGCTTGCAGCCCGTCTTTCGGATCCCGCTCCCGAATTCCCGTTTCTTGCCCTTCTCGTCTCGGGCGGCCATACCCAGATCATGAAGGTGGAGAAGTTCGGCAGCTACGAGCTTCTCGGCCAGACTCTCGACGACGCTGCGGGCGAGGCCTTCGACAAGACCGCCCAGCTGCTCGGCCTGCCCTACCCGGGCGGCCCCGCCGTGTCCGCCCTTGCCGAAGAGGGCGAGCCCGGCGCCATAGAGCTTGCCCGTCCGATGATCCACGCCCCCAATCTCGACATGAGCTTCTCTGGTCTCAAGACCTCCGTGCTCACCGCCGTCCAGAGTGCTCCCGACGCAGGAGACGAAGTCTTCCGCCGCAATCTCGCCCGCGGCTTCGTGGACGCTCTTGTCGACGTGCTCGCCGCCAAGCTCGTGCGCGCCATGAAGCAGACGGGGCTTCGCAACGTCGTCGTCGCCGGCGGCGTGTCCGCCAACCGCCAGCTCAGACAGCGCCTCACCGCCGAAGTCCGCCGCCGTCGCGGCACGATCTTCTATCCGCCCATGCGGCTCTGCACCGACAACGGCGCCATGATCGCCGCCGCAGGCCTCGCACGCCTCGAAGGCATGACGGCAGAGGAACTCGAGGCGCTCAAGGCGAAGCGCAGCTTCGGCGTCAGCCCCCGCTGGCAGCTCTCAAGCCTCTGACCTCCGCCCCACGGCCCTCAGAACTGAAAAAGGATCCGATCTTTCAGATACGGATCCTTTTTTTGTTGGTCGAGTCTTTGCTGCAGGTCCCGATGAAGGACTACTCCTCGTTCGCGCAGTCGACGGGGATGCCGCCGAGCACGTCGACGAGCACCTTGGGATCGATGCCGACCTGATAGCCCCGTCGCCCGCCGTTGATGAAGATATGGTCAAGCTCGAGAATGGTCTTCTGGACGTAGACCGGCATCTTCTTTCGGGTGCCGAAGGGACTCGTGCCGCCCACCATGTAGCCTGAATTGCGCTGGGCCTGCTCGGGCTTGCAGGGCGCAACATGCTTGGCGCCGATCTGTCGGGCGAGGTTCTTCGTGGAGACCTCGCAGTCGCCGTGCATCAGGATGACCAGCGGTCTGGCGTGCTCGTCCTCCATGATGAGCGTCTTGATCACGTGATGATGATCAATCCCGCAGGACGAGGCGGCCAGCGCCGTACCGCCGTGCTCGACGTATTCGTAGGACTTTTCCTCAAAGGGAATGTCGTGCTGCCTGAGCCACTGGGTGGCGGGCGTCAGGCTCTGGTGCTTCACTTTCGAACTCATTTTCTACTTGCGTGCCTTTCTTATATAGAGGAAGCGGAAAGAAGGATTGTGCCCGAAGCGGGCGGATGCGGCGCGTGCGCCGTCTCCCGCCCATGCCCGAGCGCAAGAACGGAATGCGACTTTACCTTGCGGGGCTCAGTCGGCATCCTCCTCGCGAAGTCCCTTGGGAAGCGGAAAGACGACGTTCTCCTCGACGCCTTCGAGCGCCACGGCATGCTCGGCGTTGAGGTTGGCCTCAAGATAACGAAGCACGCCCTGGACGAGGGATTCAGGGGCGGAGGCGCCCGCCGTGATGCCCACGCATGCAACGCCCTCGAACCACTTGGGATCGATGTGCTCGGCCGTGTCGATCAGATAGGCGCGGGCCCCCTCGCGTTCGGCCACTTCGCGCAGACGATTGGAGTTGGAGCTTGTGGCGGAGCCGATCACGAGCACGATGTCGACGCCCGAGCGGGCGAGAAGCTTGACGGCCTCCTGGCGATTCGTCGTGGCATAGCAGATGTCCTGGCGCTTGGGTTCCTGAATGAAGGGGAAGCGATGCCTGAGCGCGTCGATCACGGCCTGACTGTCATCGGCGCTGATCGTCGTCTGGGTGACATAGGCAAGCGAGTCATCGTTCGTGTAGGGCAGCGCTGCTACGTCGGCGGTGTTCTCGACAAGCTCGATGCCGCCGTCGACCTGGCCCATCGTGCCCTCGACCTCGGGGTGACCGGCGTGACCGATCATCAGCACGGTGCGTCCTTCGGCGCGCATGCGGGCAACCTCGCGATGCACCTTGGTGACAAGCGGACAGGTGGCGTCGAAAACGCGGAAGCCCCGGCGCTCCGCCTCTTCAGACACCGCCCTCGGCACGCCGTGGGCCGAGAAGACGACCGTCGCACCCTCGGGCACCTCGGCAAGATTGTCGACGAAGACCGCGCCGCGCTCACGCAGACTGTTGACGACCGTGCGGTTGTGCACGATCTCGTGCCTGACATAGATGGGCGCGCCGTAGATGGCAAGCGCACGCTCAACGATCGCGATGGCGCGCGTGACGCCCGCGCAGAAACCGCGCGGCTGGGCAAGGAGAACCTTCATGACTGTCATTTCCTCGTGACTGACTTTGCTTGTCGGAGGCCGCAGACGCTGCCTGACGGAGCGCATATGCCTGCCGCAGTCCCTCCTAAGAGGTCGCAGGCACGCGTGCGGACGAAAAATTTTCCATTAAGTCTAAAGTTTTTTGGGAAAATCCGCACACGCATCAAAAAAAACGGGTAGAATGCGCTCCACGCTCAAATCTGCGCACTGCCGACTCCCTGTACTGACACAGTGGGGCGTCAGCCTGCCATGCGGTGTCATGCACTGCAGAGACAGGTGGCATGCGAACATGAGGAGGCGTATAATTTCTCTTTTATGCGCTCGCGTGGCTGCCCGAGAGGGACCGGCCTGCGAGATGTTTTATTTTCATTTCACTGGAGTTAGAGATGGCACGAGTGTGTCAAGTCACCGGTAAGGCGCCGATGGTCGGCCATCACGTCTCGCACGCGAACAACAAGACCAAGCGTCGTTTTATGCCCAATCTGCAGTACCGCCGTTTCTGGGTTGAAAGCGAAAACCGTTGGGTTCGTCTGCGTTTGACGACGGCTGGCCTTCGTACGGTTGATAAGATTGGTATTGATGCGGTTCTGGCGGACCTCCGCGCCCGCGGCGAAATCTAATTAAGGGAGTTTCACCATGGCGAAAGGCGCTCGCGAAAAGATCAAGCTTGAATCCACGGCCGGTACCGGTCATTTTTACACCACCACGAAGAACAAGAAGACCTCTTCCGGCAAGATGGAAATCTCCAAGTTCGACCCGGTGGCTCGCAAGCATGTGATCTACAAGGAAACGAAGCTCAAGTAATCTGAGCATTCGATTCGGCGAAAAAGCTCGGCAATTCATATCGGCCGGGCTTTTTGCTTGTCCGAGGACAGGAAAAGTCTCCGACCGCTGCCCCCGACTTCAGGAGAAGTCTGGGGCAGCGTCATTTTTAGGGTAGCGGCGCGCAAAACAAACGCCGCCTTCCGAAAGGAGAGGCGGCGTGCAAACCGTTACGGGCGGTCCGTCAGTTCGCGTCAGTCACGCTGGAGTACGGCGGCGAAGAAGCCGTCGGTGCTGTTGACATGCGGGAGCATCTGGAAGTAGCTGCCGAAGCGCTCCCACTGGGAGGCGTCGAACTGAATGCCCTGCTGCGCGAATACGTCGGCCGCGGGCACGAGATGCCATTCGGGATGCGCTTCGAGGAAGGCCTCGACGACCTCCTGGTTTTCGCGTCTGAGCATCGAGCAGGTGGCGTAGACCATGCGGCCGCCCTTCTTCACGAGACGCGAGGCGTGCTCGAGCACATCCTTCTGGATCTTGTTGATGCGATCAAGTTCGGACGGGGCGAGACGCCACTTCAGGTCGGGATTTCGACGGAAGGTGCCGGTGCCCGTGCACGGCGCGTCGATGAGCACTCGGTCGAACTTGCCCTGCAGGCGGCGGATGCGTTCGTCTCGCTCGCTGCGGATCGCGATCGGATGCACGTTGGAGAGACCCGCTCTGCGCATGCGGGGCGTAAGGCCCGCAAGGCGCTTTTCGTTGACGTCAAAGGCATAGAGGCTGCCCGTCGAGCGCATCAGGGCGCCGATGGCGAGCGTCTTGCCGCCCGCACCCGCGCAAAAGTCGCAGATCATTTCACGGCGGCGCGGGGTGAGCAGGCGGGCGATGAGCTGGGAACCCTCGTCCTGAACGTCCACCTTGCCTTCCTTGTAGATCGGCCACTGGGTGAGGCCGGGCTTCGTCGGCAGACGAACGCCGTCGGGGCTGAAGGGCGTCGGATAGGCCTCGACGCCGTTGGCGGCGAGCTCCTGAAGAACCTCCTCACGGCTGGCCTTCAGGAGATTGACGCGCAGATCGAGCGGAGCGCCCTCGAGCATCGAGGCATAGAGCTCCTTCGTGTCGTCGTACTGGGCTTCGAGGAGGCTGTAGATCCACTCGGGCAGTTCGGCCTGAATGTGGGGGGGCGCCTTCGAGAAGTCTGCGGCGAGCACGTTCTTGAGGGGGCCTTCCTCGCGGCCGATGGAAGCGGGCGGGAGGGACTCGATGCCGTGCTGCCGTGCAAGCGTCGCGAGAGCGACAAGGCGGGGCGCACGGGCGGGAGGCACGGGATGCATAGCCCAGGAGAGCGTGCCGAGATGGCGAAGCGCATAGTAGATGCCCTCGGCGATAATGCCGCGGTCGCGCATGCCCAGACGCGGGTTGCTGCGGAAGAAGAGCTTCATCAGCACGTCGGCGGGACCGTCAAGCTTCAGGATGACGCCGAGCGCTCGGGTGAGCTCGTCGACGATCAGGCCCGTGATGCGGACTTGGCCCGGCTGGAGCGCAGTCATGCGCTTTTCGGGCGTCTTCGGGCCCTTCGCGTAGCCGCCCATGGCGCGGGCCTCCTCGCGGCGGCGCTTGTCGGCGGCGCGCTGGCGCTCCGTGCGGCGGGGCGACTCAGTGCGCTCGGTCTTGCGGGGCTTCTGCATCGCAAACGCGCGACGCTTCGGGAACTTGGTTTCAGCCATATGTATTCAGCGGTAGTTAAAGCAAAAAGGAAGCGACCCGAACCCCTGCGGGGCCTGCGCTTCCTCCATGAGGCCGGCGAACGGACCGTCCGCCGGCGCGGTGTTGTCAAAAAACGGTCAGCAGCCGAAGATCGTGAGCGAGCGGGCGGTCTCGTCGTTGCAGACGGTGCGGCCGTCCTCACAGCGGACGCGGCCTTCGAGAATGGCGCGGACGCACTTCGGATACAGCTGGTGCTCGTAGACGAGGCCGCGGTGCGCAAGCGTATCGGCATCGTCGGACGGCAGAACGGGCACGACGGCCTGGCCGATGATCGAACCGCCGTCAAGCACGGCCGTCACGAAGTGAACGGTCGAGCCGTGCACGCGGCAACCCGCATCGATGGCGCGCTGGTGCGTATTGAGGCCGGGGAAAAGCGGCAACAAGGCGGGATGAATGTTGAGGATCTTCCCCTCGAACCTGGAGACAAAGCCCTCCGTCAGAACGCGCATGAAGCCCGCCAGAACGATCACGGCCGGATCATAGCGGCTGATGATGTCGGCGAGTTCGGCCTCGAATGCCTCGCGGGAGTCGTAGGCCTTGTGGTCCATGGCCACGGCCTCGATGCCCGCAGCGCGCGCGATGTCAAGACCAGCCGCCTGAGGGCGGTTGGAGATCACCGCCGCAATGCGTGCATTGCAGGCGGACTCCCAGTTTTCCTCGCGGCTCGTTCGAAGGATCGCCTCGAAGTTGCTGCCGCGGCCGGAGATAAGAATTACGATGTTCTGCATAGTGGCGTCATTCTAAACCAAAGACCGTGCACGCTTCGGGCGGGGCAGAAGAAATTTTCCGTATAATCGGAACTTTCCCCAATCCAGCAAAAGGCCGTTCAAGTCATGCACGTTTTCCGCGGTCTGCCTTCTCCGCTCCAGCGCCGTCCGTCGGCGGTCGCCATCGGCAACTTCGACGGCGTCCACCTCGGTCATCAGGCGCTTCTCGAATACGTGAAGGAAGCCGCGCAGGCGCGCGGACTCATTCCCTCCGTCGTCACCTTCGAGCCCCATCCGAAGGACTTCTTCGGCCGCGGCGGCGAAGTCGCGCGCATCTCCACGCTCTACGACAAGGTGAACGCCATCCTTGGAACCGGCATCGAGCGCATCTACATACTGCCATTCAACTCGCGTCTGGCCTGCATGCCGGCCGAGACGTTCGTGCGCGACGTCCTTCTCAAGGGACTCGACGCCTGCTGGATGAGCGTCGGCAAGGATTTCCGCTTCGGCGGCGACCGCGCGGGCAGCGTCGAGCTTCTTGAAGAGCTCTCCCGCACACTGCCCTACGAGCTCTACGTCTCCCCGACCTTCTATCACAAGGAGGCCCGCGTGAGCTCCTCGCGCATCCGCGAGGCCCTCGCCGTAGGCGACCTCTACGAGGCCGCCCTGATGCTCGGTCGTCCCTACAGCATGACGGGCCGCGTCATCCACGGCGCCGCGCTCGGCCGCACGCTGGGCTTCCCCACGCTCAACATGGCGCCGATTCCGCCGGGCAGCCACTCCCGTCCCGCCGTCACGGGCGTCTTCGCCGTCCGCATCCACGGACTCGGACAGGCCGTTCAGAACGGCGTCGCCTCGATCGGCATCAAGCCCACGGTCGCAACCGACGGGCGCTGGCTTCTCGAGACGCACGTCTTTGACTGGAGCGGCAGCGCCTACGGCCGCATCGTCAAGGTCGAGTTCGTCGAGCGCCTGAGGGGAGAGAAGAAGTTTTCCGGTCTTGACGAGCTCAAGGCCGCCATCGAGTCCGACGCCGATCATGCCCGTCGGATTCTCGGGTGCGTCCGTCCTCAGGCGGACGTCCCCCTTCAAGGCATGAATCCTTAACCCTTACCTGAAGAGCCCGAGGGGGCCAGGAGTACTGACCATGGCAAAAGAAGCCGGATCGGCCGCCGACACCAAGAAATACCCGCTCAACCTTCCCGACACCCCGTTCCCGATGCGCGGCAACCTGCCCAAGCGCGAACCGGAATGGATCAGGGAGTGGGACGAAAAGCACATCTACGAACGCATCATCGACGCCCGCCGCGACGCCAAGAAGTTCATCCTTCATGACGGTCCTCCCTACGCCAACGGCAACATCCACGTCGGTCACGCCGTCAACAAGATCCTCAAGGACATGATCCTCAAGGAAAAGACCCTTGAGGGCTTCCAGGCCCCGTACGTTCCGGGCTGGGACTGCCACGGCATGCCGATCGAAGTGCAGATCGAGAAGATGCACGGCAAGAACCTCCCCGTCGACAAGATGCAGAGCCTTGCCCGTGCCTACGCCCTCGAGCAGAGCAAGCTCCAGCTCGCCGACTTCAAGCGCCTCGGCGTTCTCGGCGACTGGGACAACCCCTACCGCACGATGAAGTTCAAGAACGAGGCCGAGGAAATCCGCGCCCTTGCCGCCGTCGTGAAAAAGGGCTATGTCTACCGCGGCCTCAAGCCCGTGAACTGGTGCTTCGACTGCCAGTCCGCCCTGGCCGAAGCCGAAGTCGAGTACAAGGACAAGAAGAGCCACACGATCGACGTCGCCTTCGAGCTCGCCGACGAGGACCGCGCACGCGTCGAGGAAATCTTCGGCCGCAGCCTTGAAAAGCCCTGCTTCAACGTCATCTGGACGACGACGCCCTGGACGATTCCCGCCAATCAGGCCCTGAACATGAACCCCGAGCTCGAATACGGGCTCTACGACGTGGGCGACCGCCTTCTCATCCTCGGCACGGGCCTCGCCGAAGCCGCGCTTGAGCGCTACGGCATGAAGGGCGCGAAGATCGCTACCGCCATGGGCGACAAGTTCGAGCTCGTGCGCTTCCGTCATCCTCTCTGGCACGTCCACGAGGGCTTCCGCCGCTTCTCGCCCGTCTATCTCGCCGACTACGTCGACGCGACGGCCGGTACGGGCATCGTGCACTCCGCTCCCGCCTACGGCGTGGACGACTTCATCTCCTGCAAGAAGCACGGCATGACGAACGACCAGGTCCTCACCCCCGTGATGGGCGACGGCACCTACTCCGAGTCGCTTCCGCTCTTCGGCGGCCTCAACATCTGGGCTGCGGCCGACAAGATCTGCGAGACGATCGCCGTTGCAGGCAACCTGCTCTCCCACGGCTCGATCGTGCACAGCTACATGCACTGCTGGCGCCACAAGACCCCGCTCGTCTACCGCGCCACGAACCAGTGGTTCGTCCGCATGGACGCTCCGAACGCCGACACGCGCGGCGTGCTCGACACAGAGGCGAGCGAAAGATCCCTTCGCGATGCCGCCCTCGAATGCGTCAAGGCCACGAAGTTCTTCCCGACCTGGGGCATCAACCGTCTCTACGCGATGATCGAGAACCGTCCCGACTGGTGCATCTCCCGTCAGCGCAACTGGGGCGTTCCACTCCCCTTCTTCATGCACAAGGAAACGGGCGAGCTGCACCCGCGCACCCTTGAGATCATGGAAGAGGTCGCGAAAATGGTCGAGGAAAAGGGCATCGAATCCTGGGCCACCGCCAAACCCGAGGACTTCCTCCCTGCCGACGAGGCCGCCGACTACGTCCGCTCCACCGACATTCTCGACGTGTGGTTCGACTCCGGCGTCACGCACTACACCGTGATGCGCGGCAGCCATGCCGACGAACTCGCCTGGCCGGCCGACCTCTACCTGGAGGGCTCCGACCAGCACCGCGGCTGGTTCCACTCCTCGCTCCTCACGGGCACGATGATCGACGGCCGCGCGCCGTACAAGATGCTTCTCACCCACGGTTTCGTCGTGGACGAAAAGGGCGAGAAGATGTCCAAGTCCAAGGGCAACGTCGTTCGTCCGCAGGAAGTCAGCGAGAAGTTCGGCGCTGAAATCCTCCGTCTCTGGGTCGCCTCCACCGACTACTCGGGCGAGCTCCGCCTCGGCCAGACGATTCTCAAGCGCGTCGTCGAAAGCTACCGCCGCGTGCGCAACACGCTGCGCTTCCTGCTCGCCAACACGTCCGACTTCGATGCTTCGAAGGATCTCGTGTCTGTCGAGAACCTGCTCGAGCTCGACCGCTGGGCCCTCGCCTATACAGAAAGGTTCCAGAAGGAAGTCCTCGCCGAGTACGGCGAATTCCGCTTCCACAACGTCGTCTCGATGCTCCAGACGTTCGCGTCCGCCGACCTCGGCAGCTTCTACCTCGACGTGCTCAAGGACCGTCTCTACACGACGGCTCCCGGCTCCGAGGCCCGCCGCTCCGCTCAGACGGCCCTCTGGTACATCACGAAGACGCTCCTGCGCCTGATGGCTCCGGTCCTCTCCTTCACGGCCGAGGAGGCCTTCAAGGTCTTCTCGCCCAACGAAAGCGAAACGATCTTCACGGAACGCTTCGAACCGCTGCCCGAAGTGGCCGGCGCCGAGGCCCTCCTCGCCAAGTGGGACGCCGTCCGCACGGTACGCGCCGACCTTCAGAAGAAGATCGAAGAGCTCCGCGGCGAAGGCCAGATCGGCTCCTCGCTTCAGGCCGTCGTCCGCATCGAGGCCGCTCCTGCCGTCTACGACGCTCTGGCGTCCCTCGGCGACGAGCTCCGCTTCGTGATGATCGTCTCCGCCGTCGAACTCGTGAAGTCCGCCGACGAGGAGACGCACTTCGCCGTCTCCGCTTCGAAGGAAGGCAAGTGCGAGCGCTGCTGGCACTACGTCGCCGGCATCGGCAGCGATGCCGAGCATCCGACGCTCTGCCCGCGCTGCGCATCCAACCTCTTCGGCGCCGGTGAAAAGCGCCTCTTCGCCTGATGCGGCGGCCTGAGGAAGCCCTCATGACGGACGCCTCCGCCCGCCCGACCCCCGCGAAGTTCGCCGCCTGGCTCTGCCTCGGACTCTTCGTCCTCGGCATTGATCAGGCGACGAAGATCTGGTTCGAGCAGAACTTCTCGCTCGGCGAGGTCCTGCCCGTGTGCACGGGATTCAATCTGGTCCTGGCGCACAACACGGGCGCGGCCTTTTCGTTCCTGGCCGATGCGGGCGGCTGGCAGCGCTGGGCGTTCGCGGCCCTCGCCGCCGCCGTCATCGTCGCGATGATCGTGCTTCTCGTGCGCAACAGCCACCGCAAGCTGCTGAGCCTCTCGCTCACGCTCATCGCGGCAGGTGCGCTCGGGAACATGATCGACCGCACCGTCTACGGCTACGTCGTCGACTTTCTCGACTTCTACTGGCAGGGCTGGCACTGGCCCGCCTTCAACGTCGCGGACGTCGCCATCTGCGGCGGCGCCTTCTTCCTGATCATCGACGAACTGAGAAGCGGACGCAGATAAGTCATTTCGGGCATCACCGCTCCTCAATGAGGGACTGGAAACCAAACGGATTCCAGTCCCTTTCCTTTTACCTTTCACCTCCCGAAAACGCATCCCGCACAAGTTTTTTCAGCTTTTTCACCCCCATTGAAACGGCGCTCAAAGTACAATCACACGGCTTGAATATCCCGTTCCTGCCCCGCCACCCGTACACGCGTCAACGCCTCCTATGGAACACTCCCTTCCCCTCATTTCAACACTCGTCATCGCCTTCAGTCTGGCGCTCGTCTTCGGCTTTCTGGCCGAGCGCCTCTTCAAGGCACCTCCGCTCGTCGGCTACCTTCTGGCAGGCATTGCTGCGGGCAAGTACACGCCGGGCGTCTTCGCCGACGCGGCCCTTGCCCAGCAGCTCTCCGAAATCGGCGTCATGCTGCTGATGTTCGGCGTCGGCCTCCACTTCTCCGTTCGAGACCTGATGAACGTCAAGGGCATCGCCGTGCCCGGGGCCGTGCTGCAGATGTTCATCGCCACCCTGCTCGGCGGCCTCGTCGCGCACTTCATCTGGGACTGGCACTGGGGGGATGCACTCGTGCTCGGCATGTGCCTCTCGTGTGCATCGACGGTCGTGCTTCTCAAGGCGCTTGAAGTGAGAGGAATCCTGCAGAGCATGGACGGCCAGATCGCCGTCGGCTGGCTCGTCGTCGAGGACGTCGCCACCGTGCTCATCCTCGTGCTTCTGCCGCCGCTCGCCGGCCTTCTCGGCTCCGACGCCGCGCCAGGCATTACGGGTAAGGACATTGCGATCCAGATCGCCATCACGATCGGCAACGTCATCGCCTTCATCGCCGTGATGATGCTCGTCGGCCGCCGCGTCCTCCCGTGGATCATGGCTCAGGTTGCCCGCACGGGCTCCCGCGAGCTCTTCACGCTCTTCGTGCTTGCCGCAGCCGTTGGCATCGCCTACGGCGCCTCCGCCATCTTCAACGTGAGCTTCGCCCTCGGCGCCTTCTTCGCAGGCATGGTGATGCGCGAGTCGAAATTCGCCCACAGGGCGGCCACCGAATCGCTCCCGCTCCAGGACGCCTTCTCCGTGCTCTTCTTCGTCGGCGTGGGCATGCTCTTTGACTGGCACATCATCATCGAGGCCCCGCTCTCCGTCCTCACCGTGCTGCTCATCATCATGCTCGGCAAGGGTCTCGCCGCCTTCGGCCTCGTCTACGTGCTGCGCTACCCGCTGCACACGGCCATCACGGTCGCCGCCTCACTCGCACAGATCGGCGAATTTTCGTTCATTCTCGTCGGTCAGGCCAAGGGCCTCGGCCTGGCGACCGACTACACGGTCAATCTGATCGTGGGCGCCGCCATTCTGTCGATCGCACTCAACCCCGTCGTCTTCAGCTTCATCCCCGCCATCGGCAGAGAGCTGACCTCCCGTTGGGCCTGGGCGCGCGCCGCCGCGCTGCGTGAAGCACCCTTCGAACGCGTCTCCAACGAAACGCCCGCCGAAAAGCTTCACAACCAGATCGTCATCACGGGCAAGAGCCGCCTGCTGCCGCCGCTCGCCACCGAGCTTCACAAGGCAGGCGCGGCCGTCGTCGCCATCGTTCAGGATCATGACCTCGCCACCGAACTCGACAAGCTCGACGTCACGGTCATCGTCGGCAACCCCGCCGATCCGCAGGCCATGGTCGCTGCGCATCTCAAGAACGCCGGCATGCTGATGATCCTCGACAACTCGACCACTTCGCTGCGCATCGCCGAAGCCGCCCGAGCTGTCAAGGGTGACACGCCCATCACGATCGTGGCTCCCGATCCCGGCATCTGGACCGACGTGCCCGGCATCGACGGCGTTCGCTTCGTGAGCAGCTATGAAAGCGCCGCCGAAAAGATCTCCGTCGACGTGAACACCGCCTTCGCCGAAAACGCTCCCATCGGCACCATCATCAACACGAAGCTCGCCGAGGCGACGGCCCGTGAGGAGGAACGAACCGAGAACACCGAAGACAAGGACAGGGATGAAACCGCCGCTCCCGAACAGGCTTCCGTCTCCGTACCTCAGTCCGAGACTACAGGCGTTACGCCCGCAGCACCCTCCGATGCCTCCATTGAGCTTCAAGCCTCTTCCGCTCCCTCCGCCGAAGCAGTCGAATCCGTTTCCCTCTCCGAAGGATCGGGAGCCGAAACCGCCGTGCCGACGGAAGAGAAGGCAGCAGGCGAAACGAAGGATCGTCCCGGCATCTTCAGCTTCCTGCGTCGCAAGCAATGACTGATTGCTCCCTGTCGCTTCCGCTAAAATGAACGGGCGCGGCCTTCACCATCCGTGAAGGCCGCGCCTTTTCTTATGGAGATTCTCATGACGACACTGCGAAGCGTCACGCTGGCCGTAACGGGCGGGATTGCCGCCTACAAGTGCTGCGAACTCGTGCGCGGTCTGAAAAAGGCCGGCATCGACGTACACGTCGCCATGACAGAGCATGCCGCCGCCTTCGTCGGCCCCATCACTTTCGAGGCGCTGACGGGCCATCCCGTCGCCCTCACGGAATGGGCGCCGGGTCCTCAGGGCTCCATGCCGCACATCGAGCTCAACCGCTCGAACGACCTCCTCATCGTGATGCCCGCTACGGCGAACATCATCGCCAAGGCCGCTCACGGCATCGCAGATGACCTCGTCTCCACCATGATCGCCGCCAGACGCCAGCCCGTCCTGTTCGTGCCCGCCATGAACCGCTTCATGTGGGAGAATCCCGCGAATCTGCGCAACGTCGAGCAGCTCCGAAGGGACGGCGCCCTGTTTGCGGGCCCCGCCTGCGGCTTTCAGGCCTGCGGCGACGTCGGTGCAGGACGCATGGTTGAGCCTTCGGAAGTCCTTGACCTGCTCCCCGGACTGCTTGCACCCAAAAGCCTCAGCGGAAGACGCGTCGTCATCACGGCGGGGCCCACCTTCGAGCCCATCGACGACGTTCGGGGCATCACCAACAAAAGTTCCGGACTTCAGGGATACGAAATCGCCCGCGCCTCCCGTGATGCGGGCGCCGACGTGACGCTTGTCTCGGGTCCCGTTCACCTTCCGACGCCCTTCGGCGTCAAGCGTGTTGACGTCACGACGGCCGCGGAAATGCTCGCCTCCGTCGAAGAAGCCCTCAAGGCAAACGGCGCGGACGTCTTCATCGGCGTCGCCGCCGTGGCCGACTGGCGCATCGCCACCGCCGTCAGCGGAAAAATGAAGAAAACGGACGGCCGCCCCCCTGAGCTTCGCTTTGAAGAAAACCCCGACATTCTCAGAACTGTCGGGACGCGCAGCGACGTAAAGCTCAAGGTCGGCTTTGCTGCCGAGGCTGAAAACCTCGAGGCCTATGCCAGAGGCAAGTGCATCTCAAAACACGCGGACCTGATCGTGGGCAACCTTGCACGCACAGCCATCGGAAGCCCCGACAACTGCGTGCTCCTTGTAACGCCAGAGAGCGCCGAAGCCTTCGGGCCTGCCTCCAAGCGGGAGGTTGCACTGAAAATCGTCAGCCGCATCGCCTCCATGCTCAATTCTCAAACCTCACTCATTCAGAACCATGCAGATTGACGTCAAAATCCTCGACGAACGCATGCGCGAACGCATGCCCGCCTACGCCACGCCCGGCAGCGCAGGCCTCGACCTCCGTGCCCTTCTTGACGAGCCTCTCGTCATCAATCCCGGTGAAACCGTGCTGGTGCGCACAGGCCTCGCCATCCACATCGGAGATCCCGGCTATGCCGCCCTGATCCTCCCACGCTCGGGGCTCGGTCACAAAAAAGGCATCGTGCTCGGCAATCTCGTTGGTCTCATCGACAGCGACTATCAGGGCGAGCTGATGATCTCGACCTGGAACCGCGGTCAGGCACCCTTCACGCTCGAACCCTTCGAACGCCTCGCTCAGCTCATGATCGTGCCCGTCATGCAGGCGGACTTCCGCGTGGTCGATGAGTTCGACGAAAGCGAACGCGGCGAAGGCGGCTTCGGATCCACGGGCAGGGGCTGACCTCTCTCCAAATGAAACAGGCTTCCACACGGAAGCCTCTTTCATTTCAGTGATCTCAAACAAACGTCAGTCGCGCTCGTTCCAGTCCTGTTCGTCGTCCTCATCCTCATCGTCGCCGAAAAGGATGTCGTCGAGCGCCTGATGATCCTCAAGCGAAAGACCGCTCCTCTGGTCCCGCCCGAGAGAGTTGCCCGCGTCCACGACGAAGACAGGGCGGCGTTCGGACGAGAACATCACTTCAACGCGGACGCCTGCAGCATCCTCATACCCCGGGATGTCGTTGGCAAGCCTCCCATCGCCCGTCAGGCGGTCGGCGGCAGGACTCTGGAAAGCCTCGAGATATGCGTCGTGCAGAGAACGGTCGACCTCAATCCAGCAACCCCATGTGAAGCTCGCATCGTCTTCGTAGGCGAGGGGAACCTCAACCACGCCGAAAAGATAGGTGCGGCCGTCCATTCTGGCAAAGTCATCGGTATGGACGGCGCCGCGGCGGTAGCGCTCGAGCGAATCCAGCATCCAGATCTCGTCCGGAAGCTTCATCTGAATGTCGCGGCAGAGCTCGTTGATTTCAGTCATCAGGCTTCTCCTTCAGGACCGTCCTCCGACAAACGGGACGGCTTCTGGTCATTGTAGTCGGCGGCAGGGATTTCAAACACCACTTCCTCACCGCCCGCATCGGTTCGGATGTCGAAGACGACCTTTCCACCACCCGCCAGGCGGCCGAACAGCAGCTCTTCGGCCAGCGGACGGCGGACCTTGTCGGCAATCAGGCGGCGCATCGGACGCGCCCCCATGTGCGGGTCGTAACCGTTTCTGGCCAGCCAGGCGCGGAAGTCCGCCGAATAGACGGGCTCGACACCTCTGGCTCTGAGCTGATCGGAAAGCTCGGCAAGGAATTTGTCCACGACGGACGCAATGGAATCCACCGAAAGCGGCGCGAAGCGCACCACGGCGTCGAGTCGATTGCGGAACTCGGGCGTGAAGGCCATCCTGATGGCCGCGCCGTCATCTCCCGTCCTGCTTCCGCCGAACCCGATGGTGTTGCGCTCCATCTCTCGGGCGCCCACATTGCTGGTCATGATGAGCACCACGTTTCGGAAATCCGCCTCGCGGCCGGAGGCGTCGGTGAGCTTGCCGTGGTCCATGACCTGCAGCATCAGGTTGAAGAGCGACGGGTGCGCCTTTTCCATTTCATCGAGCAGCACGACGCTGTAGGGATGCTTCGTCACCTGCTCGGTGAGAAGCCCGCCCTCGCCGTGTCCGACATAGCCTGGAGGCGAGCCGATGAGACGGCTGATCGTATGCGATTCCGCGTACTCGGACATGTCGAAACGAAGAAGCTGTACGCCGAGCGCTCCCGCAAGCCTGCGGGCCACCTCGGTCTTGCCGACGCCCGTCGGCCCCGTGAAGAGGAAGGAGCCCACGGGACGCTCGGGATTGCCGAGCCCCGAACGGGAGACGCGGATCGCCGAAACGATTCTGTCGATCGCCTCGTCCTGACCGAACACAGCACTTCGAATGACCTTGTCGAGCGCGGCGAGCTCACCGTGCTCGCTCTCGGAAATCTGCTCGGCCGGAATGCGGGCCATGCGCGCGACGAGCTCGGGGAGCTTCTGCACGCCGACCTCGATGGGCGTCTCATTCCCCGCCTCCCTGTTCATGCGGGCTGCGCCGCCAAGCTCATCCACCAGATCGAGCGCCTTGTCGGGGAAGGGCCTGTCCGTAATCCAGCGATCGGCCAGCGCCACGGCCCTTTCTGCAACCTCGGGCGCGTAATGCACGCCGTGGTACTGCTCGAACTTCGGAAGCACGCCCGTCACGATGCGCAGAGCCTCATCTCTGGAGACAGGCGCGAGCTCCACCGTCTGCAGACGACGCGTGAGCAGATCGTCCTTGCTGAAGGTCTGGCGCCAGGCGCGGAAAGTGGACGTCGTGATGAGGCGCAGTGAATCGTCGCCCGCCAGATGACCGAGCGCGTTGTACTCCTCCTGTGAGTTGCCGTCGGTGCCGTTGATCAGCATGTGCAGGTTGTCGATGAAGAGCACGGCTCCCGGCACCTTCTTGATGACGGAGACGATTTCCGAAAGCTTTTCGGCGAATGCGCCCTTGTAGCGGCTCGACATGGAGGAGGCGTTGAGCGCAAAGATGCGGAGCCCCCTGAGCGCCGCAGGCACGCGGCCCTCATGGATGCGAAGCGCAAGCCCTTCGACCAACGCCGTCTTGCCCGCGCCCGTCTCACCGAGGATCAGCGGCTTGTTCTTGCGCCTGCAACAGAGGATTTCGCAGATGCGCAGCACCTCGGCGTCGCGTCCGATGAGAGGATCAAGCTCCCCTCCTGCCGCTGCCGCGCTCAAATCGCGCGTGCACCCCTGCAGGTACTTTTCCTCTCGGCTCAGGCCCTTCGCCCGGGGCTTGTCCGTCTCCACCGCCTCAGCCTGATTCTCAGGCTCGTCTCCAGAATCGCTCCCGGCAACCCGGTCGGCTAGACGGAGGAGCATCTTCTTAAGAGCCTCCGGAACCTCGTCACCATCATTGAGATTGATGCGCACGACCTTCCCGCCGCGTCCGTCGGCAACGACCTCGCCCCAAGACTCCGTTCCGGCCGTCGCTGCGCCCTCTCCTTCTTCACCCTCTTCCACCTCTTCATTCCTGGCCTCCTCGTCGGGACCTCCAAACAAGAAGTCATCGAGAAAATCCGCCATGAAGCCTGTGGTCGCAGGCGGCGTCAGCGTATAGAAGCCCTGAGGACCGTGAAGCACGGCATCACGCCTGCGAAGCTCGGCAAGCGTAACCCCCGCCTGATCCCAAGCCTGGGAAATGACGGACCCTGCCGACATCACCGTCTTGATGGCGATGAGAATGTCATAGACGTCGACGACGCGATCGCGGCGCCCCGCGCTCATCACGTGGATGCCTGCATTGGCAAGCCACGAAACGACGCCGGCATCCTCGATTGCATCGAATTCCGGCAGGTCCGCAAGCGTCATGGCCTCGCACGACTCCACCTTGCGACAGACGTCTTCAGCCTTGGAGAGCCACGCCTGATTGGCCTGCTCAAAGCGCTCGACATCAAACCCGGCCTGCGAGAGCGCGTCCAGCGTCGCCTGATGCCTGCACAGGAAGGCAAGGAAAAGAAGCGGAACCCAGTCATCGCTGGCTTCCTGCGCGCAGAAGAGCGTGGATCTGACGATCTCCTCCACGGCGTCCTGAAAACGATATTCCGTCATAAGCAGCTCCGGACAGTCAGAGGGAAAGGCCGCCGCCCTCGGCGGGCACGGCAATGCAGGTGAAGGGATAGCCGTCTCTGCGGGCCTCGCTCATGCATTTGGCGACAAGGCGAAGGGCCTTGACGCGCGGATAGACGCCTGCGATGCCCCTGCCCTGCTGATGCACGCTCCGCGTGACCGCCATGGCGTCGCCCGGCGTGCGCTCGAAAATGCGGATGAGTACGTCGATCACCCAGTCAAAGGGCGTGTAGTCGTCGTTCAGAAGAACCACCATCCAGCGATCGGGCGACCTTTCCTCGCCCCTTTCCTTTTCCGCGGCCGTGCCGCAGGAAGAATCCACAGTCATAGCTGCCTTCCCAGTGTCGTGTGATCCGTTGAAGCTCCCCTGCCTGAAGACAGAGTATTCACTTTGACCGTCAGACAGCTCTTTCAGGGGGCAAAGCCGCCTGAACGTCACCGTCCGTACAAAGT